>OGCI01000024.1_pt1:27500-174044 | contig 174044 bp, 140 predicted proteins | sample 1570021 | NCBI WGS metagenome assembly OGCI01 (sample SAMN06264664, study PRJEB24512) | hot springs metagenome | isolation source: Hot spring water | place: South Africa: Tshipise | collected 2015-06-21 | reverse complement strand
GGCGCACGCAGCGTTTTGCGGCTGCTGGTGCTGCTTTATCGCTTCTACGCCCTCACCGCTGCGCAGGGAACCGCCAAACAATTCGTCGCCTTTCTCGGCCTCGACCCTGTCCCCCATCGCAGCATCTCTTCGGTGTATCGCCCTCCCTCTATTTCCAAAAAAGGAGATAAGTCGATGCGCACTTTGCTTTACATGGCCGCCTTCGGCGGCGTCTCAGGCCACAACCCCCTTGGTCACTTCTATCGTTCTCTCATCGCTCGTCACAAACCCAAAAAGGTGGCTCTTGTCGCAGCGGCTCGCAAGATTCTGGTGTGGGCATGGGCGGTCTTTCGCTCCGCTCAACCTTTCCAGACCGCTCTCAAACCTGTTCCTTGAATCTTGCTCTCTTGACTTTCACGAGAGAACCTACGTGTTTCACCCCTCTCCCAGGATTGGGAGAGGGGCCGGGGGTGAGGGCCTTTTCCTGATTTTTATCGAAATGAAGCGCGTCGCTTAGTCTTACGCTCGTTGCAGCAACGCCCTGACCTCCTCGAGCGAGGGCAACCCCGGCCGGGCCCCGCGTCGGGTGCAGCACAGTGCGCCAGCGGCGCTGGCGAAACGCAGCAGCTCCTCCCACTCCATGCCCTGGGCGACGCCCGCGGCCAGAGCGCCGTGGAAGGCGTCGCCTGCGCCTGTGGTGTCGACGACCTTGACCGGAAACGCCGGGAGCGCGCCCGTCTGCGCCCCGCGCTGCCAGATGAGGCCGCGCTCACCGAGCGTCACGACCACCGCCGGCGCCAGCCGCGCCAACATCGCCATGCCCGCCTGCGGCGAGTCGGCGCCGGTGAATTCCTGTGAAAAGCGCTCCGACGCTGCGAGGATTGTGCACAGCCGCACCAGTTCATCGTGACCCTCGTTCACGGTGTCGGCGTCGAGGACGGTGGGAATGTTACGGTCGCGCGCCCATTTCGCCATGGCGACGGCAAGTGCAGGCTGATGACCGTCGAACAGGATGGCCTTCGGGCGCATCTGCGCAAAGGGAGCATGCGCCGGCGTCAGCCGGGTGACGATCGCCTCGCGGTAGTTGACAATCGAGCGCGCGCCGTCAGGCTTGACGAAAATGGCCGAAAGCGAGGTCGCCTCTTCGCCGCGCACCACCAGCCGCGTGTCGACGCCTGCATCGTTCAGTTCCGCCAGATGTTGATCGCCGTAGATGTCGGTTCCCAGATAGCCGATAAAGGCGGTGGAGGCGCCCAGTTGCGCGGCGGCGACGGCGGCGTTGGCGGCGGTGCCGCCCCCGCACCCCATGAACGCGCTGGCGCGCGCCTTTTCGTTCGGGCCAGGATGGTGATCGACGGTGAAGATCAGGTCATAACAGGCCAATCCAACGCAGAGCACATCCACGTCGTAGTGCGTTGGCGGCGGCGTTGCTTTGCTCATTTTAGCGCCAGGTCCTCTTTTATTTTGGGAATCCACTCTTCCATGGCCATCCGTCCGAGGGCGAGCTGTTGTTCGGCGGAGGAGAGATCCGTCAGGTTGATGTGGGCCACCGCCGGCGCAACCACAATATCGGCGTACTGTTGCTCAAACTGAGTGGCGCGCGCCAACAAAAAGAGCGCGTTCATCGCAAGTTCGGCAAGGTTGCGCGGCTCTTCGCGCTGCACCATCGATCCGGCGTGCGGCGGCGGCAAGAGATCGATGGCGATCACATAGTCTGCGCCAAGCTCGCGGGCGACGCTGACCGGCAGGTTGTTCGCCACCACGCCGTCGGCCAACAGGCGCCCGTTGCGACGATAGGGCGTGAACACACCCGGCACCGCACAGCTGGCGCGGATGGCGGGCGCCAGAGGTCCGCGGTTCATCACCACCGCTTCCCCTGTGAGCAGGTCGGTGCTGACGGCGGCGAAAGGGATGTTGAGCTGCTCAATCAGCACGCTTTCGCCGATGATGGAATCGATCCACGGGATCATCTTGTCGAGGTCGAAAAGTCCGAGCGGCAAGGTCCGCGCCAGGTTGCGCAAGCTGAGCTTGGGCAGCCTCAGGCTCGCCAGATCGAGCCATGAAATAGTTGGAACCAACGCCTCCAGCCGACGAGCGGAAACGCCGGCGGCGTAGAGTCCACCGACCAGCGAACCGACGCTCGTGCCCGTGATCACGTGTGGATAGATGCCGTGTTCTTCCAGCGCCAGCAAAGCCCCGACGTGGGCAATCCCCCGCGCTGCACCGCCTCCCAGCACCAGCCCAAGCCTTTGTGGGCGAGGAGGTTCGTCCCAGACCAGATTCGCCCGCACCGACATTTCTCTGTACGCGGTCATGGCTTCCCCTGCGTTTGATTCAAACGATAGCGCTGCACAGTCACCCCTGGAAAAGCTCGCTGCTCCTCAAGGGTGGCGTGAGCCTGCAACCAGCGATCCATCAGACGTCGATTGTCCCACATCGACGCTTCGCTGAGCAAGACCCAAATTTCATCCGAACCGGCGGTCATGCTGCGCATGTACCGATCGACCTCCGCCCATTCGATGTCGTCCGGGCGGCCCCAGTTCGTGTACGGCCCGCGCCCCCAACGGCCGAGCCGTTCGTCTCCGCCTGCAAAAGGATCAGAATCGAAGTCGCTGGTGTAGTAACGATAGGCCCACTCCTGATGGGGGATCTGCAGGATGAGCAGGTCATCCGGGCTGCGGTGCGCGTAGACATATTGAATAGCGCCGCGCAGGTCGAATTTGATCACCAGAGTCTTTTGTTGCCAGCCCAGATGGCCCCACAATCCGAGCACATAGATGAGAAAGATCGCCGCAAGAGGAAGCGCCAGCCGTCCGCTGTTGTTCATCAGCACGCGCAGGCCGAGCGCCATGCAGAGCATCGCCGCCGGTCCGATCCAGATCACATAGCGCTCGGTGAAGACGGGCTGGCGCAAGCTGATCAGATAGATGAATGCGATAGGTGCAAGCAGCCAGCTCAGCAGGAGAAGCGCTCGCCGTAGCGGCGAAAGGGAGGGGCTGCGCGCAGAGAAACGCTCGCCGATGGCGGTCGCGCCGAACAGTGCGCCGGCGCCCAGCAAGAAATAGACGGGCGCCAGCCAGAAGAGCGGCGTCGTGGTGATGAAGCCCCGAGCGTGGCTGAGGGCAAGCGAACGCAGAACCGCATCCAACGGCGTAAAGTTGAAACCGGAGAGCTTCTCCGGCGAAGTCAGCATCATCCAGTGCCACCAGACCATCGGCAAATAGGGCAGCGTCAACCCGGCCAGCGCCAGCCCATAGCCGCGCCACCGCCGGCGGGCGAGCGGCCAGGCAATGGCAAACCAGGTCAGATGGAGCGGAATCAGCAACACCATCAGCAGGTGCACATACATCGCCGCGCTGACCGCAGCCAGATAGCCTAGCCAATAGCGCCAGCCTCCTTCTTCAATCCCTCGCAGCCAGAGCCAGCTAGAGAGCAACGCCAGCAGCGTGACCGTGGCGTACATCTTGCCCTCCTGCCCGTACCAAACCTGATAGGGGTTGAATGCGAAAAGCAAGGCGCCGACGGCGGCGACGCTCAACCAGGGCGCAGGCGTGGACGCCTGTTCCGGCGACGCCTGCGGGAGGAGGCGCCGGCCCACATGCCAGACGAAAAGCACGCTCAGCGTCCCCGCCATGGCCGATGGAAAGCGCAGTGCAAACTCCGAAGCGCCCACCATCGCAAACCAGGGGCGGAGTGCAATAAAATAGAGGGGGCCGTTCTGCGCAGCCTGCACAAACATGCTCAACGTCTCCTGAAGAGGACGCACCGCAAAGTAGATAGCGTCCACCTCATCGCGCCAGAGACTCTGAAAATCGAGCCGGACGACTCGCCAGGCGAAAGCAAACAGGGTCAACGCCAGCAGAAAAATTCGTCGTTGCGATTTACTCATGGGAGCGAAGCAGGCCAATCCTCATCATCGTCCTGCGCCTTTGAGGAGGGCGTGGACGCGGAAATTCCAGGTGAGGCGGGGGAAGAACGCAGCGTCTCTTCCTCTGAAGGAGTGCGCCTGGAGAGCCGATACCTGGGCGGCCCTGGATTGCCGACGCTGATCCCGGCCAGGACGCCGGCCAAAAGCAGAAAGAGCGCAACGCCGCCGAACACGCCTAAGAGCGCAAAGGCGAAGACGGTTCCGGTGAGAATGGCGCGGAAAAGCCCGGCGGCTTCGCCCGGAGGGGGCGTCGGCGGCTGAATCGGCCGCAACGCGGGGTCGATCGTGAAGGTCGGCTCCGGCGTCGCCGTGACCGTGATCACGGTTTGGGGCGGCGGGGGGGGCACCGCCTGGTCGAGGGGAGGCTGCGGCGTCGTCAGCGGCGATTCAAAGCCGAAGAGCGCCTGCGCCGTTGCCGTCTGCGCAAAGGGATCGGCGGGCGGGAAGCCGAAGAGCGCCTGCGCCGTTGCCGTCTGCGCAAAGGGATCGGCGGGCGGGAAGCCGAAGAGCGCCTGCGCCGTTGCCGTCTGCGCAAAGGGATCGGCGGGCGGGAAGCCGAAGAGCGCCTGCGCCGTTGCCGTCTGCGCAAAGGGATCGGCGGGCGGGAAGCCGAAGAGCGCCTGCGCCGTAGCCGTCTGGGCAAAGGGGTCGACGGGCGGGAAGCCGAAGAGCGCCTGCGCCGTAGCCGTCTGCGCAAACGGATCCAGGAACCCAGGAGGCGCAGAAAAATCGGGAGTCGGCGTCGCCAGCCCTCCGATCCCGATCGGCGGATAGGGCGTGGGCGGCGCTCCTCCCGGCGTCGAAAAGAAAAGAACCGTCGGCGTCGGCGTCCAGGTGGGAATGGGCGTCCATGTCGGCGCGGGCGTCCAGGTGGGGGGAATGGGAACGGGCGTCCAGGTTGGCAGCGGCGTCCAGGTGGGCAGGGGCGTGGAGGTTGACGTCGGCGTCGGAGGACGCGGCGTGGGAATGGTCACGACGGTGTTGTTGCTGGTCGCCGTGGCGCGGAAGCCGCGCTCCGGATTGCTCGATGTGACCGACACGTTGGTGGAGAAGGCTCCCGGCTGCCGATATTGCACCGGCCCTAGAATCTGCGGCAAGCCGCGCTCGGCCAGAAACTGGTTGGTGATCGTGATGCGTCCACCGCCGTAGACAGGCGCGTCCGTAATGGTGACGCGGCCGCCGGTGGCGCCGTCCACAAGCTCGTGCACCGTGAGAGGAACCAGTTGGAGCGACTCGGTGAGCGCGCTCGTGTTTCGGATCACGATGCAATAGTAGACGACCTTGCCCGGCGGGCCGCTGGTGGTCGAATCATCCTCGCACCGATCGGGTCGGTCCATCACATTGCGTTTGACCTGAATGGAGGCGGCGGGGCCGTTGACGGTGACGACGGCGGAGCCAGTTGCTGAGATTCCGTTGGGCGCAGTGGAGGTCACAAACGCCCTGACGGTGAGCGACGCAACGTCAACCGTTTGCGACAGTTGGTGGCTCCAGCTCGCCAGCGGGCTGGCGTAGGTGATCACGAGCGTCTGATTGGGTGGCGTCGGCGAGGCGGGCGTCAACGGCGCTTCGATGATGCCGAGAGCCGGTATGCTGACGAGATGTTGTGTGAAGGAGATGTCGCCCTGATTGCGGATGGTGAGGCAATACGCCGCCTGACCATACGCGTTATTGACGAGCGACGCGTTATAGCTCGTCGTCGTGCTGCACGTCGTCGAAGGCGCGCCGACGGTGAGCGTTGCGCTGATGCGCGGATCGACGATGTGGATCGTGGTCGGCTGCGACGCAACCTGATAGGCGCGTCCGTCTTTTTCGACGGTCCACAGCGCCTGAGAGACGGTGTTGGTCATGACGGAGACGGTGCGGATCAGGCCATTGGTCAGGCTTGGCGTCAGGGTCTGGCCGTCCTGCAACACCGGACCGGGCGTCCAGTCGACCACCGTGGCGCCGTTGTCGTCGAGCAGGCTCAACAGCGTGATCGGCCCCCCGCTGTTGTTGGTGATCGCATAGCAATAGTGCACAGGCGCGCCGGCGACGACGGCGATCGTCGTCTCTGCGCTGGCTTGGCACGCCGCCTCTGGGTCGAGGCCGGGGGCGGCGAAAACCACCGTCTTCCTCAGGATGACATTGTCCAGCGCGCCGACCTCCTGGGCGAGGACGGCGCGGCGCGACTCGCCTGCAATCAGCCAGAAACCCGCCGACAGCAACAGAAGCGCCGGCGCCAGCGCAGCCAGCGCACGCCTGATGCGCATCAATGGAAACGGTGGAGAAGAATGGGCTTTCACGGCAAACGCGTCGTTACATCTCCTGCGTCCAGGAGATGAGAACGTCCTCCTTCATCGACGACCACGAGCGCCCCGTCCGCCGTCACATCGACGGCGACGCCGTGCAGCTGACGATGCCCATCCTTGTGAAAGAGGACGGTCACAGGCTGCCCCAGCGTCAAAAGCAGGTTGCGCCATTCTTGATAGACGTCATGCGTCGAGGTCGCAATTAAATCTTCCCAGGCGCGGCAGAGGGCGATCAGCAAGGACGTCCGGTCGACCATGCGACCGATTGCCAGGCGCAGGCTGGTGGGCGGAGGCGCCTCCGGCGGAACCTTCGGCAGTGCGTCTGACGACTGATTGACGTTGACGCCGATCCCGATGATCGCATACTGCGCCTGCTCGCGCACATACGAGGTTTCGATCAGGACGCCGCCCACTTTTTGGGCATGGGCGAGATCTTCACCGAGCATAATGTCGTTGGGCCATTTCAGACCCAGCTGATCGGTGAGCTCCGGAAGTTCGGCGGCGATGGCGCGCACCGTCGCAACGCCGGCCATCATCGGCAGCTGCGCCAGATTCGTGGGCAGATGATCGCTTTTTAAGATAAGACTGACGAGCAGCGCCTGCGCCATCGGCGCCTCCCAACGGCGCTGCATCCTTCCGATGCCTGCCGTCTGCTCTTCCGCCACAACCAGCGTTCCGGAGCGGGTGGAAGGCTCCACCGCCAGACGATGAGCGATCTGCATCGTGCTGGGGACGCTGGCGTGATAGTCGATGGTGTGGCCGATGACGGCGTCTTTGAGCGCTACGGCGATGCGAGTTATATTCAGGATGGGATGATGATTGGTTGAAGCGTTCATAGTTCCAGGCGTTTTTTGCGATTTTTGCTCTTTGAGTCCTGAAATGGATCGAGTATAAAAACCCTTATCAAGTCACAGATTACATGACGAGCGTCGCGGCGTCAAACGGTTATTTATCTTAGCATCGGTGTTGCTTTGGTGGAGATTGTTCAATCAGGTACAATGGCGTTGTCAACGGCTCAAAGCGGAGGGCCGATCTGGCAACGAAGGCGTGCAGGAGCCATTTTGTTTCGACAATTTTCTGTTCGCGCTTCCCCAGATGACACGGACGCAGATTTCCCGTACGAGGACATCCTAGAGGGATTCGACGACTCGGGTCCATCTCTGCCGATCATTTTTATCAGTGCGGCTGCTGGCGTGGCAGGAGGCGTGATCGGTCTCTATATTACATATATTGTTCTTCAATGGGACCTTCCGGCCAGCGTTTTTGTCGCCGTTCTCTGTGCAAGCGCCGGATTAGGGGCGACGGGCGCCGGACTGACGGCGCTGACCGGCGACAGGGCAGCGACGGCCAATATCGCAATGAGCTGCGCCTTGATCGTAATTTCGGCGGCGTTTTTGGGCTTTTGCATGCTGGTTGGCGCTTTGGTGGCGACCTTGATTGTACTCTTTAGCGCCCGGTGACCTATGCGAGCAATCATCTTCGAGCGTCATGATCCATCGCCAACCGTGTATCGCCTCAGCGACGCTGTTCCGGAGCCAGAACTTGCGCCTGACGGCGTGGTAGTGAAGGTGCACTACGCCGCGTTGAATCGGCTCGACAATTTTGTGCGGATCGGATGGAAAGGGTTGAACCTGCAATGGCCGCACATCCCCTGCAGCGATTTCAGCGGTGAAATCGTCGCCGTCGGCGATCAGGTGCACGAGTGGCGAGTCGGCCAGCGGGTGACGGCGAATCCGCTGGTGTGGTGTGGCCGCTGCCGCGCCTGTCTTGCCGGTCGTCAGAATCATTGTCGCAGTGCCCATTTGCTCGGCGAACACATCCGCGGCGCCTGCGCGGACTACGTGGCGCTGCCGGCGCGGAACTTGATTGCGGTGCCGGAGGGGTTTGATATGCGTCTGGCGGCGGCGGCTTCGCTGGTCTATGTTACGGCGTGGCATAATCTGATCACAGCCGGTCGGCTGCGAGCGGGAGAGCGGGTGCTGGTGGTGGGCGCCGGCGGCGGCGTCAACACGGCCTCGATCCAAATCGCCAAACTTGCAGGCGCGTCTGTCTATGTGATTGCCGGCAACGCAGACAAGGCCGCGCGCGCCCGCTCGCTCGGCGCCGACTGGACGATCGACCGCAGCGAGACGCCATCCTGGTCAAGAGCGATCCATGAGGCCACCGATCGCGCAGGCGTCGACATGGTGGTGGACAACGTGGGGCAGGCCACCTGGGTCGAAAGTCTGCGCTCCCTTCGCCCGGGCGGGCGGCTGGTGACCGTCGGCGGCACCAGCGGCTACCAGGCCGAAACGCCGGTTAATCTGATCTTTGCCCGGCATCTCAGCATCATTGGCAGCACGATGGGAACGCAAGAGGATTACCTGACGGTCATGCCGCTGGTGTTCCAGGGAAAGCTCCGTCCGATCATCGACAGCGTATTTCCGATCGAACGATTTCAACAGGCGATGGAACGTCTTATCAATGGGGAGATGTTTGGTAAGATTGTAATCGAGGTGAACCCAGCGCCGACGAATGCGTAACGTCGCGCATCGGAGGGCCAGCATCTGTTTTACACGAAAATCAAGCCATCCCGTCTGAGGGCTTAACACATCTTTGGAGGACAAAGGTAGGCACATGGTGAAAGACGCATTGGTAGACCCACGAATTCAAGAATTGCGCGAGCGCAAAGCCGCAGCCTATCTGGGCGGCGGCGAGGAGAAGATCGCCCGTCAACACGCCCGCGGCCGCATGACGGCCCGCGAGCGGCTACAGTTGCTGCTCGACAAAGGCACCTTCCGCGAGCTGGACGTCTTCGTCACCCACAACACCACCGAGTTCGGGCTGGACGGACAGAAGATTCCGGGCGACGGCGTCGTGACCGGCTACGGCACTATCAACGGCCGTTTGGTCTTCGTCTATTCTCAGGATTTCACGGTTTTCGGCGGCAGCGTCAGCCGCGCCCACGCGCAGAAGATCTGCAAAGTGATGGACATGGCCATGAAAAACGGCGCGCCGCTCATCGGCCTGAACGACTCCGGCGGCGCTCGCATTCAAGAGGGCGTGCACAGCCTGGCCGGCTACGCCGAAATCTTCTATCGCAACGTCATGGCCTCCGGCGTCATTCCCCAGATCAGCGTCATCATGGGGCCGTGCGCCGGCGGCGCCGTCTACAGCCCGGCCATCACCGACTTTATCATTATGGTCAAAGAGACCAGCCACATGTTTGTGACCGGGCCGGATGTGATCAAGGCCGTGACGCACGAGGATGTCACCTTCGAGGAGCTAGGAGGCGCAGTCGTCCACGCCAGCAAGTCGGGCGTCGCTCATTTTGCGGCGGAAAACGAGGAGGATGCGCTTTTCCTCGTCCAACACCTGATCGACTATCTCCCCAGCAACAACATGCAGGACCCGCCCTATCAGCCGCCGACCGACGATCCTTTGCGCGAAGCGCCGGAGCTGGACACGATTATCCCCGACAATCCCAACAAACCCTACGACATGAAGGAAGTGATTCGGCACATCGTGGACAACGGACAGTTCCTCGAGGTGCATGAACACTGGGCGCAGAACATCATCGTCGGTTTTGCCCGCCTGGGAGGAAGGCCGGTCGGCGTCGTTGCGCAGCAGCCCACCGTGCTCGCGGGCGTGCTGGACGTGGAGGCGAGCCAGAAAGGCGCGCGCTTTGTGCGTTTCTGCGACGCCTTCAACGTGCCTTTGATCGTGCTGGAGGACGTTCCCGGCTTCATGCCCGGCGTCAATCAGGAGCACGGCGGCATCATCCGCCAGGGCGCCAAGCTGCTCTACGCCTTCTGCGAGGCGACGGTGCCCAAGCTCACCGTGATCGTGCGCAAAGCCTACGGCGGCGCCTACTGCGTGATGAACCCTCGCCACATCGGCGCCGACCTCGTGCTGGCGTGGCCAAGCGCCGAAATCGCCGTGATGGGGCCAGAAGGCGCAGTCAACGTGATCTTCCGCCGTGAAATCGCCGAGGCGGAGGACCCGGCGGCGCGCAAGGCGGAACTGGTCGAGGATTACCGCCGGCGTTTCGCCAATCCCTACGTGGCGGCGGCGGCCGGCTTCATCGACAACGTCATCGAGCCGCGCGAGACGCGTCCGCATCTGATCAACGCGTTGGAGATGCTCCAGAACAAACGCGACAGCCTGCCGCCCAAGAAACACGGCAACATTCCGCTTTGAGGTGGGCGCTCTATGCCGCTGCCGGAGATTGAGTTTGAGCTGACTGCAAGCCAATACGAGCGGATAGGCTTTCCCGGCCTGCGCCAGGGACAGCCGTTGAGCGTCGTGCTCGACGCCGGCGTGCTGCTGCCGGACGTCTCCGCCGAGGGCTGGTATACGGTGCAAAAAGAGCCGTTGCCGCCGCGCTTCGTCAACGTTGGCCCGGCATGGTTCGCCTTCTCCGGTCAGATCATCGAAGCGGAGCTGTTGACGGAAGAGGATGAACAGACCGGCGTGCTGACCATCGACTGCGGCGTCGCGCCTCTGCGCGTGACCTGCGCCCCTCAGGCTGACGGTCGCCTCCCCTACGGTGCATGGGAGACGCGCCACCTCGCCGGCGTCGGTCGAGTGGTGGGCGTCGTCGAGGACGATTTCAGGGGCGGCGTCGGGCAGACGACCGATGTGACCATCTGGCGTTTTCGGAGGCTCATTTTGCGGCCGGGAGACCCCCTCTTCGGCCAATGGCATGAGAGCGCCGAGCTGGCGCCGTTGCCCTTTCATTACGACCGCATCGTTGTGACAGCACGCGTCCATCGTCGAGGAATTTGAGAGAACAACGAGAATACGCCTATGTTCAGAAAAGTGCTTGTAGCGAATCGAGGCGAGATCGCCGTGCGCGTGTTGCGCGCCTGTGAGGAGCGCGGCATCGCCACCGTCGCCATCTTCTCCGAGGCGGATCGCACGGCGCTGCATGTGCGCTACGCCGACGAAGCCTATTGCATCGGCCCTGCGCCGAGCCGAGACAGCTATCTTCGCATCGACAAGATCATCGACGTCGCCCGCAAAGCAGGCGCCGACGCCATTCACCCGGGCTATGGCTTTCTCTCCGAGCGCGCCGAGTTCGCCGCCGCCTGTCGCGACGCCGGCATCACCTTCATCGGCCCCAGCCCGGAGGCGATCGAGGCGATGGGCGACAAAATCACGGCGCGCGAGAGCGTGCGCAGGCGAGGGGTTCCCCTTGTGCCCGGCACGGAGAGAGGTCTCCACGACGAAGACCTGATTGCGGCTGCCAAGGAGATCGGCTTCCCCATCATGATCAAGGCGGCCGCCGGCGGCGGCGGCAAAGGCATGCGCGCCGTGTACGACGTCGGCGCACTGCCGGATGCGATCGGCGCGGCGCGACGCGAGGCGATGGCGGCGTTTGGCAACGATGAAGTCTATCTCGAGAAGCTGATCACCAACGCCCGTCATATCGAAATCCAGATTCTGGCCGACAGCCACGGCAACACGATCAGCCTGGGCGAGCGTGAATGCAGCATCCAACGTCGCCATCAGAAGCTGATCGAGGAGTCGCCCAGCGTGGCGATCGACGAAAAGCTGCGCGCCGAGATGGGCAAAGTGGCGATCGCCGCCGCCGAATCGGTCAACTACGTCAACGCCGGCACGATTGAGTTTCTTTTCGACGCCAAAGACAACAAATATTACTTCTTGGAGATGAACACGCGGCTGCAGGTGGAGCATCCGGTCACCGAGCTGGTCACAGGCATCGACATCGTCAAGGAACAGATCGCCATCGCCGCCGGCCGCAAGCTGCGTTACCGCCAGGAAGACATCCAGCCCAAGGGCTGGGCGATCGAGTGTCGCATCACGGCGGAGGACCCCTTCAACAACTTCATGCCCAGCACCGGCGTCGTCACCTATCTCAAAGAACCGACCGGCCCCGGCGTGCGCGTCGAAAGCAGCCTCTACGAGGGATGCGAAGTCACGCTGTACTATGACCCGATGGTCGCCAAGCTCATCGTCTACGGCGAGAATCGCGCAGAAGCCATTTTGCGTATGCGTCGAGCGTTAAACGAATACCGCATCGCAGGCATCAAGACCTCGATCCCTTTCCATCAGGAGATCATGGACAGCACCGAGTTCATCTGGGGCACCTTTGACACCGGCTTTCTGAGTCGAAGACGCATCGGCGCGCGCGCGCCGGTTCCGGTCGAGCATGAACGGTTGGCGGCGGTCGTGGCCGCCATGATCGAGCATGAAAAAGGACGGCAGGCCGTCGCTTCGATGCGGCAGCCGCTCGTTGACGGAAATGGCGCCAATCACTGGAAGCTGGCGGGACGCATGCGCGCACAAAGGGGGCGATGGTGAAATACTACGCACGCATCGGCAACAACGAATACGAAGTGGAGATTGCGGACGGCCGGGTGTTGCTCGACGGCGAGCCGGTCGACGTCGACATCGTGCGCAGCGGTCTGCCGGAGTTGTACAGCGTTCTCTTCGGCGGCAAAAGCTACGAAATGCTCGTCACATCGGATCGCTTCAACTACACCGTCTCGATCCGCAGCCATCAGTTTCAGGTGCAGGTGCAGGATGAGCGCAGCCGTCGACTCAGCCAGGCGCGCAAATTGCCTACGCTGCCCGAAGGCGAGCTTGCGATCACGGCGCCGATCCCCGGCCTGGTCATCAAAACGCTGGTCAACCCTGGCGATGCGATCGAGGAAGGACAGCCGCTCGTGATTCTGGAAGCCATGAAGATGGAGAACGAAATCCGCTCGATGCGCTCCGGCGTGGTGAAGGCGATTTTGGTCTCCCCAGGACAACGGGTTGAACAGAACGCTGTGTTGATTGTTCTGGAATGAACGCCTCGGCGTATCGGGAACAACCGGCCATCGTGCGCTGGTTCGGGCGCACGATATTGATCGGAAGCATCGAGCTCTTAACCATCGTCGCCGTCGCATCTTCGTTGGAAGGCGTGCATCTGGCGGATTTCTGGTCGGCGTTGCACTTTGTGGTTTTCGTCGGCTTCGCCAATGCGCTGCTGTGGCCTTTGCTGGCGCGGCTGACGCTCCCTTTTCTGGTGTTGAGCTTCGGCTTCCTCAGCCTGGCGCTCAATGGGCTGACCTTTTGGCTCGGCAGCCAACTGGTGGAGGGCGTTCACTTTGACAACTACTTCCATGCGTTCCTGACCGCCCTGATCGTGGCGCTGATGAACGTCAGCGCTTCTTCGCTGCTCACGATCGACGAAGACGCCTCGTTCTATCGGGCGGTCTTGCAGCGCACGATGCGGCGCATGCCCTTGCGTCGCCCGCCGAGGCAGACGCCGGGCGTCCTTTTTCTGGAAATCGACGGCCTGTCCGAGCCTGTGCTGCGACGGGCCATCGCCGGCGGATACATGCCGACGTTGGAGCGCATGCTGGCGAACGGCAGCCATCGGCTGATTGCCTGGGAGACCGATCTTTCCAGCCAGACCGGCGCAGCGCAGGCCGGCATTCTGCACGGCAACAACTTCAACATTCCGGCCTTCCGTTGGGTGGAAAAAAGCGAGGGCGCGCGCATCATCACCGCCAACCGTCCGCGCGACGCCAACGCCATCGAGCGGCGCATTTCCGACGGCTGTGGCCTGCTGCATCGCCATGGGCGCAGCCGCGCCAATCTCTTCAGCGGCGACGCCGAGGACGCCGTGCTCACCTACAGCCTGGCGATGGATGTCCGGGGGCTTTTTGCCTCCTCCTACTTTGCCTTTTTTTCCAACCCTTACAACTTCGTGCGCACGCTCACGCTGATGGGCGTCGATATGGTGCGCGAGGTGCGCGGACGCCGGCGCCAACTGCGCGAAGATGTGCAGCCGCGCCTGCCGGAGCGCCGACGCGGCCTCTATCCGCTGCTGCGCGCCGCCTCGACTGTGCTCCTGCGCGACATCACGGTCGACACCTTGATTTCGGACGTCTTGTGGGGCGAGGCCGACGTGATCTACGCTACCTTCGCCGCATACGATGAAGTCGCCCACCACGCAGGCGTGGCGGATCGCGACGCGTTGCGGGTGCTTCGCCAGCTGGACCGGGCGTTCGCCCGCATCGAGCGCGCCATCGCCGAGGGCGATCGCCCCTATCAGATCGTTGTGCTTTCCGACCATGGGCAGACGCAAGGCGCAACCTTCAAGCAACGATACGGCCTGACCCTGAAGGAGCTGATCGAGCGCCTGCTGCCCGAAGAGCTTCGCATCCATGAACGGCTGCAGACCCACGAGGACTGGGGCCACGTCGCCGCCCTCGTCAGCGACGTGGCGCAACAGGAGGAGCCGACTGTGCTGGGACGCCTTGTGCGCACCGCCACGCGCAAACGCATTGAAGACGGTCAGGTCACGGTCGGGCCGGAATTTGAAAGGTTGCGGGAAGAACGCAAGGGGCACCGCGTCGCTGCGAAGGACGCTCAGGCGATCGTGTTGGCGTCCGGCAATCTGGGGCTGGTCTATTTCACCGGTTGGCGTCACAGGCTGACCCTGGAAGAGATGGAAGCTCGCTTCCCCGGTTTGATCGAGGGCCTTGTGCAACATCCGGGCGTCGGCTTTCTGCTTGTGCGCTCCGAGCAGCACGGCCCATTGGCGCTCGGCGCCCAAGGCGTCTATTATCTGGCGCACGACCGCGTCGAGGGGGAGAATCCGCTTGCCAATTTTTCCTCGAATGCACCCATGCTGCTGCGGCGCGTCGACCTGTACGACAACGCACCGGATCTGCTGATCAACAGCTTCTACGATCCCATCGCCGATGAAGGGTGCGCCTTCGAGGAGCTGATCGGCTATCACGGCGGACTCGGCGGCGACCAGAACCGCCCCTTTTTGCTTGCACCGGTGGACTGGGGGCTTCATAACGAGACGATCGTCGGCGCAGAGCAGTTGCATCGTCTGCTCAAACGTCGAGTCGAGGCGCTTGCTGCTCAAGAGGCGTTGGCGGAAGAGCCAGGAAGAGGCGCGCCGGTGATCTCGCCCGCTCCGGCGATCGTCCACTTCAGCAACGTGTCAAGCTTGCGCCTGCTGTGATATAGTGAAGCCATTGATTCGGTCTCGAAAGCAGGGTGGACGATGGTCGATGCGACATTGGTGCTGCCAGAAGATAGGCTGCTGGCGTTTGAAGGTTGTCTTACCTTTCGGGAATACTGCGAGCTGCAAGAAGAGCGCGATCGCCTGCTGCGGATGCGCTATGCGGAAACCCGTCTCGAGCCTTCCTTGCAACTGAAGTTGAACGCCTATGAAGTACCGCTGAACATTCTGGCAGTGGTGACCGACGAAGACCCGGACACGGTCGCCGTGCTTCCCATCGTGGCGCGTATGGTGGACGCCTCCCCGCGCCTGCAGCTGCGCGTGCTCTCCGAAAGCCGCGACCTGACGCCGCTGGTCGCCCTGCTCCCAGGAGTCGACGCGCTGAACGCCGTCGAAGAATGGGTGCTGCCGCAGTTCCTGATCTTCGACGACGAATGGGAGCTGCAGGCGCAGTGGGGGCCGCGACCGTCGCAGGCGGAAGGGAACCTGAGCGAATGGCTGAGCCGTTATCCTGAATACGAGACGCTGGCGGACGATGAAACCCCCGCCGCGCAACGACGATATGCGGCGCTGACAACGGCGCTCACCTACGAGATGCGCGTCTGGTATAATAGTTCGCTGGCGACCGCCTGTCAGCAAGAATTTTGCGACACGTTGCTTGCAATTGTGCAGAGTGAAGAAAGTGATGAAGAGCAATTCGTCTAGAGCTTCGGGCGCTTCAGGTCAGTCCTGCAAATTTCGTCTGGTTATCTGGTCTATCCTGCTGATTTTGTCCTTCGGCGTCAGCGCTTGCGCACAGGAATATAAATTGCGCGGCACCCCCTACAATCCGGTGATTCCGGCGCCTCCGATTCAAGGCGTCAAACAGGACAACACACCTTTCGATCTCGCCGATTTGCAAGGCCGCGTCAAGGTGGTGTTCTTTGGGTACACCTTTTGCCCAGACGTCTGTCCACTGACGCTGGCCAACATGAAAGGCGTCTACGAGATGCTTAAGGAGGAGGAGCGCGCACAGACGGCGTTCATCTTTATCACGGTGGACCCGGAGCGAGATACGCCCGAGCGATTGGCCGCCTATGTGGGCGCATTCAATCCAGCTTTTTACGGCGTTTACATCCCTGAGGGCGAATTAACGCGCGTCAAAAAAGACTACGGCGTATACGCCGAAAAGAATACGGCGGTCGCCTCCCAAAGCGCAGCCGACTACCTGGTGGATCACACGGCGTTTGTCTATGTGATCGATAAACAGAACAACCTGCGCGAGATTTTCGCCCACGACGCGCCCAAAGCCGACATCGCCGCCGACATCTCCTATCTGGTGCGGCAATGACTCGATTCACTTGACATTTATTTATATTCACGGAGCCTTCCAATGCCTGAGCGCCGTGCATCCTTCGTTAAAACCGTTCTGTTATCCGTCGTCGGCTTGATCATTTTGTCCGGTGTTCTGATCCAATTGATCCCTTACGGCCGGGCGCATCAAAACCCTCCCGTGATAGCCGAGCCGAGATGGGACAGCCCTAAGACAAGGGAGCTGTTCATGCGGTCCTGCGGTGACTGTCACAGCAATGAAACGGTCTGGCCGTGGTACAGCAACATTGCGCCGGTCTCATGGCTGATCCAACGCGATGTCGATGAGGGACGGGCCAAGCTCAACGTCTCTGAGTGGGGGCGCGCCAAGAACGAAAGCGACGAGGTGGTGAAGGTGGTCCAGAACGGTTCAATGCCGCCTCCGATTTACCTCCCCCTGCACCCGTCAGCGAGACTCTCGGATGCAGAACGGCAGACCTTCCTGCAAGGTTTAGCGGCCACCTTTGGAAACGAGACCCAAGGGGAGCGGCGCACCGAACATACAGGTGAAGGGGATAACGATTGAGGGGATGCAATCAGGCGCCTGGCGGAGGCGCAATACACCGAAAAACGTATACTTTTCTTGTTATGAACGTGATAAAATTTTGGTCATGAATGACTGCGAACCGGTGAACTCTGCTCGATCGCAAGAATCTGCGCCGATTCCTTGCACCGAGCCAAAACAGCGTTGCATCCCCCTATCGCCCTCCCGATTCGGATTCTGGACGACCCTTGGCGGACTGACGCTCGCCGTTCTGATCTGGTTGGCGCAGCCTGCCTTTGCCGCGATCGAGCTGAGCTACTTTTATGTGATCTCCAACCCGGCTTCGGTGATCCTGCAGTGGGGCACGCGCAGCGAATTCAACGTGCAAGGCTTCGAGATCCAATGTAAACGCGCCGATGAACCGGACATCGCCTACCACCGCATCGGATTTTTGCCGGCGAAAGGCGGGCCGTCGACGCCGGCGCAATATAATTTCCCCGTCACCCAGGGAATGCAGCCCGGCGTCGCCTATTGTTTTCGCCTGGTCGAGCTGACCACCGATGGAACGCCCGGCGAGGTGCAGGATCGCTGCGGCTTTGGCCCCGGCGTCACGCCCACGCCAGGGGCGCCCGGCGTTATCCCGACGCTCGACCCTAACGCTCCGCCGCCCGTTCCCACCGACGCCTTCGGCAACCCAATTGTTCAGCCGCAAAGCCCGCTGCCGCCACCCGTCGCCACCGACGCCTTCGGCAATCCGATCCCGCCGGGGAATGTCCAACAGTTCGACCCATTCGGAAATCCGATCCCGCAGCCGTTCAGCCCTTTGCCTCAGCCGGTCCCGACCGATGCGTTCGGCAACCCAATTGCGCCTTCAGGCGTGCAGCAGTTCGACGAGTTCGGCAATCCGATTCAACAATTCGACCCGTTCGGCAATCCGTTGCCGCCGTCGAACCCATTCGGCGCATCGCCGTTGGCGACGCCGACGTTTACGCCGGACCCTTTCGCGCCGCCGACGCCGATCGTGATCACGCCGCCGCCGGGCAACCCGCGAGACGACGCCTCTGCGCTTGAGTCGCACGCATCTGATCCTGCACTGGCCATGTCGGCGGGCAATCTGCCGGGGCAGGAAGAGGCGTTGGCTGAACCGCCGCCGGCCTACATCGTCGTCACGGCGGCGCCGACCGAGCCGCCCGTCGCGCTGGCTGCTCTGACGCCGTTGCCGACCGTCACGCCGACCCCGCCGGTCTTTCAGCTGGTCAACGCCTTCACGCCGACGACCCAGAACGTCATGATTTTGCTGCTCTGCCTCACCTTCGCCGGCGCCAGCGGCATCGGCCTCCTTGGCCTCATCACCAGCGTGATGTTCATGCGGGCGCGTGCGGCGCAACGCGACTTTTACGATCGCTACGGCCCGCCGCGGCGTCGTTGGTGATTTCCGAACGCCTGAAAAACTCGCATGCGTGCATTTGTTGCCATCGACCTGACTTCAGGGTTGCGTCGCCAGGTGGAAAGCGTGCAGCGTCGCCTGATGCATCAGCTCGTGACTCAGAAGCTGGAGCGCTCCGTGCGCTGGGTGGCCATTCACAATCTCCATCTGACGTTGCAGTTTCTGGGCGAGATCGAGGAGGCGCAAGTCTCTGCTTTGACGGCTCGTCTCACAGCGGTGACGACGCGTCATCGCCCTTTGCGGTTACGGATCGAAGGCGTGGGCTGTTTTCCCAGTATCAACCGCCCCAACGTCATTTGGTGCGGCGTGGCGGGTGATCTGCAGGCGCTGGCGCATCTGCAAAGCGATGTGGCTGCGGCGGTGCGCAGCGTGGGCGTCCAGGGCGATGATAAGCCGTTCAAACCTCATCTGACGATCGGGCGCACGCAACGCAATAGCACGGGCAGCCAGCTGCGCGCCGTGGGCGCCGCCGTCGCCGGGTTGGCTGCGCTTCCTTCGCACGCATCTACGGTCGAGACAGACCGGATCGACGAAGTGATTCTCTACAAAAGCGACCTGACGCCGAGCGGTCCGATCTACACCCGGCTCGGCGTCTTTCGACTGGCGCAAGGATGACTTTTTGAGGTTGGCGCCTGCATTTCGTTAAGGCGCTCTGCGCGGCTTCCAACCCGCCCTCGCCCGTTGTGCAGCCGCAAGCGCTGCATACAGCCCCGCCTCGTCGCCCCCGGCCAGCAGGTCATGCAACGCTCCCAGGTGCGCTTGAAAACGCTCAACCTGCTCTAAGACCGCCGTCCGATTGGTCATCAGAATGTCGAGAAACATCTGCGTGTCGCTGGCTGCCACGCGGCTGGTGTCGCGGAAGCCGCCCGCCGCCACCTCCCACACCGTAGGGTCGCTGGCGCCCACCTCGGCGACGGCGGCGGTGAGCGCGCTGGCGACCAGGAAGGGAAGGTGGCTGATGCTGGCGACCAGGCGGTCGTGTCGTTCGGCGTCGAGCACCAATGGCCGCGCGCCGACGGCCTGCACCAGCTCCGTAGCCAGCGCTAAGGCGTCCGGGCTGGTGCGCGGCAGCGGCGAAAGCACCCAGGTGGCGTCCCGATAGAGGCCGCATTCCGCCGCCTCGAAGCCGGCCGTCTCCTTGCCGCACATCGGGTGTCCGCCGATCGCCTGGACTGCGGCGGGCAGTCGGTTCATGGCTGCGCAGATGTCGGTCTTGGTGCTGCCCATGTCCATCACCAGCGCGCCGGGCCACAGTCGCGGGCCGATCTCCTCCAGCGTGGCGATGATAGTGCGCACGGGCGTGGCCAGGATGACGATATCGGCCCCCAGCACGCCGGTCTGCAGGTCGTTCGTCGCCAGGTCGACGGCGCCGGCGAAGAAAGCGTCGAGCACGGTGCGCGTGCGCCGCGCCACCCCGCGCACTTCGCGGCAGACCTGGCGCGCTTTCAAGTCCATGCACAGGCTGGCGCCCATCAGCCCCAGCCCGACGACCGCGATCGAACACTCTTTGAGTGGCTTGCTCATCTCAGATTTCTCGGCCCACCGCCTGCGCAATGAGACGGAGCTCCTCCATCAGGCGGGCGAAGCGTTGGAAGGTGAGGCTTTGGGCGCCGTCGCTCCAGGCGCGCGCCGGGTTCGGATGCACCTCGAGCATCAGCCCGTCGGCGCCGGCGGCGACCGCCGCCCTGGCGATGGGTGTGACGTATTGCCACATGCCGGTGCCGTGCGCCGGATCGGCGATGACGGGCAGATGGCTCAGCTCCTTGAGCACCGGAATGGCGTTGATGTCGAAGGTGTTGCGCGTGGCCGTTTCATAGGTGCGGATGCCGCGCTCGCAGACCATCACCTTCATATTGCCGCCGGCCAGGATGTACTCGGCGCTCATCAACAGCTCCTGGATGGTGCCGCTGATGCCGCGCTTGAGAAAGACTGGCTTTTTCTGCTTGCCCAATGCCTTGAGCAGCGCATAATTTTGCGTGTTGCGCGCGCCGACCTGGAAGATGTCCGTATAGTCGCCGACTAGCTCGATGTCTTCCGGCGACATCACCTCTGTGATCACCGGCAGGCCTGTCTGCTCGCGCGCCTCGGCGAGATACTTCAGCCCTTCTTCGCCCAGCCCCTGGAAGCTATAGGGGCTGGAGCGCGGCTTGAAGGCGCCGCCGCGCAGGATGGTGGCGCCGGCTTCCTTTACGGCGTGCGCCGTCTCCAGGATCATCTCCCGGCTCTCTACGCTGCACGGCCCCGCCATGACGACGATCTTCTTGCCGCCAATCTGCACGCCGTTGACGTCGATCACGGTGTCCGTCTCACAAAAATCGCGGCTGGCGAGCTTGAAGGGCTGCATGACGCGCATGGTGCGCTCGACGCCCTCCATCACCTCGAAGGTGCTGTTCTGGATCAGGTGCTCGTCTGCGCCGATGACACCGATGATGGTGCGCGCCTCTCCGCGGCTGAGATGCACTTTATAGCCGAGCTCCTCTACGCGCTGCACCACGGCTTCGATGTGTTGAGGCTCGGCATGCGCTTTCATGACGATGATCATAGAAGTTCACCTTTCTATGAGAAATCTGCTTGAATGATTGTCTCTTTGCTTACGCCAGTTCCAGCATCTCCGCCGGCTCCAGAATGCGACGGTCGATCGCTTCCGCCACGCGGCGGAGGCTCTTCATGAGGGCGGCGAAATCCTCCAGCGTCAGGCTTTGGCGCCCATCGCTGACCGCCGTGTCCGGGTCGGGATGCACCTCGATAATCAACGCGTCGGCGCCGGCGGCGACGGCGGCGCGGCTCATGGCCGGCACCAGCTCGCGCAGGCCGGTGCCGTGCGAAGGGTCGGCCACGATCGGCAGATGGGTCTGCTGCTTGAGCACAGGCACGGCGTTCAAGTCGAAGGTGTTGCGCGTGGCCGTCTCATAGGTGCGGATGCCCCGCTCGCACAGCATGACGTTGTTGTTGCCGTTGGAGACGATATATTCAGCGCTCATCAGCAGCTCGCGAACGGTGCCGCTGATGCCGCGCTTGAGCATGACAGGTTTGCTCTGTCTGCCCACCGCCTGCAAAAGACCATAGTTCTGCATGTTGCGCGCGCCGATCTGCAAAATATCGGCGTACTCGGCCACCATCGGCACCTGCTCTTCGCGCATCACCTCGGTGATGACGGGCAGGCCGGTCGCCTCGCGCGCCTCGGCCAGATATTCCAGCCCCTTCAACCCAAGCCCCTGGAAATCATAGGGGCTGGTGCGCGGCTTGAAGGCGCCGCCGCGCAGCACGGTTGCGCCGGCTTCCTTTACGGCGTGCGCAATTTCGATGATCTGGCTCCGGCTTTCCACGCTGCACGGCCCGGCCATAACGACCACCGCCTCGCCGCCGATGCGCACGCGACCGTCCGCCACTTCGATAATCGTGTTCTCGGGCCGCGTTGTCCGGCTCGCCAGCTTGTACGGCTCTTGAATGCGCACGGTTTGCATCACTCCCTCCATCTGATCAAAAGTTTCTCGATTGATACGCGTCAGATCGCCGACGAGCGCCACCACCGTGCGGTTTTCGCCGTAGATGGGATGCGTCTTGACGCCGAAGGATTCGGCCTTGCGGATCACGGCGCCGATCTCGGCGGCGGTGGCGCCTGGTTTCATTACAACGATCATCGGTCTCCTCCTATGATTTCCTTGATTCCTTTATCGATTGTACAAAGTTTGCACTCGGTGTCTGTCAGATTTGCAGCAGTGCGGACTGCGCGGCGATGGGCTCCTGTTCCAGCGGCGGCGCCGCCGGATAGCTTCCCAATAGCTTGACGAAGGCGGCGCGGTTGAGCAACCCCACAATGGCGGCGCTGATGTGCTCGTCCTGCCAGTGGCCATCCAAATCGACATAAAATACATACTGCCAGGGACGGTTGCGGCGCGGACGACTTTCCAGTTTGGTCAGGTTGACCTGCCGCGTGGCGAATTCGCCCAGCGCATGATAGAGCGAGCCGGGGGTGTTGGGCACCGCAAAGACCAGCGACGTTTTGCTGCGTTCGCTGCGCGGCGGCTCGCCCTTGCCCACGACAAAAAAGCGGGTGTAATTGTTGGGCATGTCTTCGATGCCCTCATCGACCACTTCCAATCCGTAGACCTCGGCCGCCAGTTTGCTGGCGATCACGGCCACGCCCTCCACCGGATCGGCGGCCAGGTCCTTGGCGCTGCCGGCGGTGTCGTACCAGGGCACGGCGGCCAGTTTGCGGCGATTGAGATAGCTCTCGCACTGCGCCAGCGCCTGCGGATGGCTGCGCACCTGTCGGATTTCGCCCGTTTTGCCGGGCACGACGAGCAGATTGTGGCGCACGCGCAGCAGAATTTCTCCATGCACCTTCAGGTCATGGTCGAGCAGCAGATCGTAGGATTTGTTGATGCTGCCTGCAGTCGAATTTTCCACAGGCACGGCGCCAAAGTCCGCCTGGCCAGACTCGACGGCGCTGAAGATCTCCTCGAAGGTTCGACAGGGCAGCGTCATTACGCCGTCGCCGAAGTGCTTGCGACACGCTTCCTCTGAATAAGCGCCGTGTTCTCCTTGAAATGCAACGATGGTCATCATCCCCTCCATGACTTCAATTGCTCTTCAATCCAGCGATGAAGCTCCGCCATATCGACGCTGGATAGCACGATCGTCTTGTCGGGGCGCAACGACTGCGCCTCCTTCAGATACACATGTTGGATGCGATCCTGCGGCGTCTCGGTGTTCCAGTGAATCAGCACCCGAATGCACCGATGCAAGGAGCCGGGAACGTCGATTTCGTGGCCGCACATCAGCGGCACGTCCAGCCAGCCGAGCTGCCTTGCGGCGGTGGCGGGAAACGCCGCCGTCAGGTCCGGCGTGGTGGTGAAAATGGCGCTCGCCACATCTTCGGAGCGAATGCCGTTGAGATGAATGATGAGCGCCAGCAGCTCGCGCGTCGCTCTCAGAATCTCCTCCTTTTCGTTTTGCGTGACCGTGGTTGCTCCGCGCACTCCTCGACACATGACGGCCATGGTTGAACTCTCCGCCTTCACCTGGACTGATAAAACCTCAAGAACTTGAACAAATCACTTTTGAATAAATCGCCGCAAACCAACAAAAAGAGCGAGGTCGCTTTCGCCAACCTCGCTCTCGCAGCGTCTCCACACAACCCCGATCACTCAGGGGTCATCGTCGCTCCGACGCGGGTCGGCGTCCCTCGATACCCAAAAAAGCCAAAATAAAAATAAAATGGAGCAACAAAAAGCCCGCGCCAGGGATGGAGCGGGCCGAACGGCGGAATGGAGACAAGGCGGCAAGCGGCAATGCGGTCGCTTGCCATGGTGGGTTGCCTATGCAAAGAGGAATTTCTGTCTGCGCTATGCGCGTTCATCGCATTCCGTCGATCTGAAATGACGTCTGAACTTCGTTGATCTACGCCAAAGTTGCTTTCCTATCAAGTGTACGCAAGCGTAGCACGCCTTGAGAAAGTTGTCAATCGGTGAACTCGCAGAAATTTACATTTCGCCGACGAAACTCGCGCGATGCAAGAATAAAGCCGGTGAAGGCATCTTTCCCTTCACCGGCTTCATTCAGAAGTTGAAAACGTTGCCTACAAATCACCCCACCCTCAAGTGCTTCATGGTACACTCTACCAGGGCTTCTCTGGGTTGTTCCTGTCAAAAAGCTGTTAGACTGTCCAGTAAACAAAACTTCAATCTGTGAGCGATGAACATGTATGACGTAACAACGATCGGGGAGATCATGCTGCGCCTGAGCGTCCCCATCGGCGCGCGCATCGAGACAGCTGCGCAGTTCGATGTGCTGCCTGGCGGCGCAGAGGCGAATGTGATGGCGGCGCTGGCGCGACTGGGGCTGCGCACGGCCTGGTGCGGCGCGCTGCCGGACTCGCCGTTGGGGCGGCTGGCGGCAAACCATCTGCGCATGGCGGGCGTGAATCTTGAGGGCGTGCATTGGTGCGGCGAGGGGCGCATGGGGGTCTATTTTGTGGAGTTCGCCTCCCCTCCGCGTGCGACGCAGGTGATCTATGACCGCGCCGACTCTTGCGCCGCGCGCATGACGCCGGCGCAGGTGCACTGGGAGCATCTCCTGAATACGCGGCTGATTCATTTGACCGGCATTACGCCGGCGCTTTCGTCTGGGTGTCTCGAAGTGATGAAGGAAACGGTGCGCCGAGCGCGCGAGAGAGGGGCGGCGCTCAGCTTCGACGTCAATTATCGGGCGCGCCTTTGGAGCGCAGAGGAAGCGGTGCAGACGCTTGCGCCTCTAATCGAAGGCTGCGACCTGCTCTTTTGCAACCGGTCGGACGCCGCGCGTCTCTTTGGCCTCGAAGGCCCGGCCGAGGAGACGGTGCAGCGTCTCGCCGCGCGCACCCACGCCCGCATCACGGTGATGGCGATGGGCGCCGAAGGAGCGGTGGCCTGGGATGGCGCACAGATCTATCATCAGCCTGCGCTGCCCACCACTATCGTCGATCGTCTCGGCGCAGGCGATGGCCTGGCCGCCGGCGTGCTTTACGGTTGGCTCTCCGGAGACCTGAGGCTGGGCTTGCGCTACGGCGTCGCATTGGCTGCGCTGGCGCTCAGCCAACAGGGAGACATGATCGTCACGACGCGGCAGGAAGTCGAGAGTCTGTTGGCCGGGCGCGAAGCGATTCTTCGTTGAGCCACAATCGCCTTGCTCCCGCAAACCACCCTGCAAATATCCCACAAATATCCCACAATTCTGTGTGGGATATTTGTGGGATACGCAGAATTCCCTTCAGCCGACCGCCATGATCTCCAGCGTGCGCAGCAAGGCTTGTCGCCACTGTCCGGCTTCGTCAATGGGAAGATAGATGGCGCGGCGGCCGACGCGCGCAGCCCCTTCTGGGACAAAGCGATCGTCCTCTTCAGAGATGCGGCCCAACGCCAGCCGCAGTCGCCGCTCCAGGGCGCGGCGATCCATATTTTCCAGCGCGTCGCTGTACAGCACCAGGTTGTCCAGGTCGCGGCCAATGCGGGCGACGCCGGCGCGGGCGGCCAGCGTTTTGATGCGCACCTGGAAGAACAGGTTGTCGACCTCCTCCGGCACGGAGCCGGTCTCCGGATCGACGCCGAAGCGGTCGATCAGCTCGCGGCGCATCTCTTCCAGCGCCTCTGGCCGCGTGAGGCCGGCGATGCGGCGGTAGAGCTGAAGCCGCAGCGCCTCATCCTCGACGTAGTGCGCAGGAATGCGCGCGTCAAGGGGCAGGTCGAGCTGCACGGGCGGCTGCAGCGGATCTTCCAGGTCAAAGGGGAGATCGTCGATAGGAGCAGCGGGAAGAGGAGATGGGGAATGGGGGACGGCTTCCCCATCGCCCGAAGGCCCGATTTCCCCACTGCGCAGTGGTTCGGCCTCTGCGCGGCCGGCCATCGCCCGCTCGAAGCGCTCTTTTTTGCGTCGCGCTTCGTTGATCGCCTGGGCGAGCAGGCGCGTGTACAGGTCGAAGCCGATGCTGTCGATGTGTCCGCTCTGACGCGCGCCCAGGATGTCGCCCGCCCCGCGGATCTCCAGGTCGCGCATGGCGATGCGAAAGCCGGCCCCCAATTCCTCGCTGCTTTCCAGGATCGCCTCCAGCCGGCGGCGGGCGTCGTAGCTGAGCGTCTTGTGCTTCTCGTACAGCAAATAACAGTGTCCTCGCCGCGTGCTGCGCCCCACGCGGCCGCGCAACTGATAGAGCTGCGCCAGCCCGAAATGGTCGGCGCGGTGGATGATAATCGTGTTGGCGTTGGGGATGTCCAACCCATTTTCGATGATGGTGGTGGCGACCAGCACGTCGATCTCACCATCGGCGAAGCGCATCATCACCTCTTCCAGCTCCCGCTCCGGCATCTGGCCATGGCCGACGGCCACGACCGCTTCGGGCACAAGCCGCTGAATGCGCTCCGCCAGATGATAGATGTCGCGCACGCGGTCGTTGACGACGAAAACCTGTCCTTTGCGGTTGAGCTCGCGCTGGATCGCCTGTTTGACCAGGACGTCGTCGTATTCGGCGAGCACGGTGTGGATGGGCTGGCGCTCTTTGGGCGGCGTGTTGATGGCGCTCATGTCCCGAATGCCGCTCAGGCTCATATGCAGCGTGCGCGGGATGGGCGTGGCGCTGAGCGTCAGCACATCGACCTGAGTGCGCAGTTGCTTGATCTGCTCCTTTTGCGCTACGCCGAAGCGCTGCTCCTCGTCGATGATGAGCAGCCCCAGGTCCTTGAACTCGACGTCCTGGCTGAGCAGGCGATGTGTGCCGACGACCAGATCGATTGCGCCGGTGCGCAGCCCTTCAAGCACCTTCTGCTGTTGCGCCGGCGTGCGGAAGCGGCTCAGCATTTCGACGCGCACCGGAAAGCGCGCCAGTCGGTTGCTGATCGTGCGATAGTGTTGCTGCGCAAGCACCGTCGTCGGCGCCAAAAAGGCGACCTGCTTGCCGTCGTTGATCGCCTTGAACGCCGCCCGAATGGCGACCTCCGTCTTGCCATAGCCGACGTCGCCGCAGATCAGGCGATCCATGGGGCGCTCCGACTCCATGTCGCGCTTGACCGCCTCCACCGCCACGAGCTGATCTTCGGTCTCCTGATACGGGAAGGTGGCTTCCATCTCCTCTTGCCACGGGCTGTCCGGGCTGTAGGGGGCGCGCACCACCAGCTCCCGCTCGGCGTAAAGCTTGAGCAGGTCATCGGCGATTTCCGCCACGGCGCGGCGGGCGCGTTCTTTGACAAGCTGCCAGTCGGCGGTTCCCAGCCGGTTGATGACGGGTGGGGCGTCGCTGGCGCCGATGTAGCGACTCAGGCGGTCGGCCTGATGCACCGGCACGTAGAGCTTGTCCTCGCGCGCGTAGCTGACGAGCAAATACTCGCGTTCGACGCCGCCCAGCGACATACGCGTCAGCCCCTCGAAGCGACCGATGCCGTGTTCGATATGGACGACGTAATCGCCCGGCTTGACGTCTGCAAAGAAGAGCTCCGGCGCCACCTTGCTATGCGGCTTGGGACGCGCGCGCGCCTGCGGCTTGCTCCACCCAAACAGCTCGGCGTCGGTGAGCAGGTGAAGATTGAACGAGGCGCCTCCGCTCCCCTCTGTCCTTTCCGCTCGCCTCTCTTCTCTCTCCTCCCCCTTCGCTTCGATCCCTTTCACAATGAAGCCTTCGCCGAGGATGCCCTGCACCAGGGTGACGCTGCGGGGTGAAGGAGCCGTTTTGATTTCATGCTGGACGCGGCTGCTCAGATGCACCTCTTCCACAAGCTGGCCGATGCGCGCCGCCTGGCGCGTGGCAAGCACGACGGCGTGACCGGCGTTGTGCAGTTTGATGAGATCTGAAGCAATCTCCTTGAGTTTCCCTCCGAAGCGAGGACCTGGGGCAAATGCGCGCGCCAGCGGCGTGTTGGCGCCGGCGCTCTTGCCGTGCAGGTCGCCGTAGCCGAGCAGAGCAGGCTTGCGCTCGAGCAACTTCGCCTGGATTTCCTCGGCGGTGAAGGTGCTGCGCGCAAAAGCGCGCGGGGCCTCGCCTGCCTGCACCAGCTCGGCGTGCAGGCTTTGCGCCTGTGCATCCAGCTCGCGCAGGGTGGCGATCAAGTCGAGCGCATCATCGACGATCAGGATCGCGTCCGTCGGCAGGTGCTCCAACAGCGAGACGGGCGGATTGTAGAAATAGGGCAGATACCATTCGATGCCGTGGAAGCTGTGGCTGGCGGCGAGATGTTCGACTTCGAGCCGAATCTCTTCGCGAATCGCCAGCAGCAGCCCTGGATCGAGCAAGGGGCTGGCCTCTTCTCCCAGGCCGACGTTTTCCGCCGCGCGTAGATCGCCTGCGCGCACGCCCAGGCGCTCCAGCGCAAGCGGACCGTATTTGCTGAGCGCCTCGCTGCCTGGCCCGATCTCGACGGCTTCGACGCTGCGGATCGTGCGCTGGGTGGCTGGATCGAAGAGGCGCAGGCTTTCCACTTCGTCGCCGAAGAGGTCGATGCGCACGGGCGTCGGCAGGTTGGGCGGCCAGACATCGACGATGCCGCCGCGACGGGCGAAGGTCCCCGGCTCCTCCACCACTTCGACGGGCGCATAGCCGGTCTGCACCCAGGCGTTGGTCATCTGGTCGAGCCGCAAGGCGGCGCCCACCCTGACCGTGCGGAGGGCCAGGCGCAGCTCTCGCGCGGGCAGCGTCTTCTGGCTCAGCGCGCGTGCGCTGGCGACGATCACCGGCGGGGGTCCGCTGCGACTCTGCAAAGCTGCCAGCGCGGTCAAGCGGCGTTGGCGCGTAACGCTGCTCCAGTGGATGCGCTCGTAGGGCAGTGCGTCCGGTTCGGCGAACAGAAGGATCGGCGGACCTCCTTCTTCCGCCGGCGGCAACCACATCTCCAACTGGTCGCAGATTTGTTGCGCCATTTCGCTGCGCGCCGTGATGAAAACGAGGGGGACAGAACGCTGCATGCGTGCGCCGGCGACGAGGAAGGGGCGGGCGGCCGCAAGCACAGCCTGTGGCGTAGGTTCGGCGGGCGGCTCCGTCAGCGTTTGCAGCCACTCTCGGAAGGCAGGCAGCCGCGGCAAGAGTTCGAGCAAACCGGAAAGTTGCATGGAAGTCGTCACCCGTTGAACCGATTCATGGCGCGTTCGACGCCCTCGAACAGCCAGCACTCCGCCGCTTCCACGATGCGTGCGCGCAGCGGCGTAAAAATGACCTCTTCCTCTTCGCTGAAGTTTTGCAACACATAGGCGGCGGGGTCCATGCCGTTCGGCGGTCGACCGATGCCGACGCGGATGCGTGGAAATTCCTGCGTCCCCAGCTGCTCAATGATCGACTGCACGCCCCTTTGCCCGCCGGAGGAGCCGCCTGGCCGCAGCCGCAGTTTGCCCGCAGGTAGGTCCAGATCGTCGTGGATGACCAGGATCGACGAAGGTTCGATGCGGTAAAAGCGCGCCAGCGGCGCCACTGCCTCTCCGCTGGCGTTCATAAAGGTCAGCGGCTTGACCAGCAGAACCTTCTGGCGCAAGCCATCACGCGTAACAAAGCCGTTGCCCGTCTGCGCGCGCATTTGCAATCGATCCAGCGCAATTCCCCATCGCTGCGCGCAGAGTTCGACGCACTGAAAGCCGATGTTGTGCCGGTTGCGGCTGTATTGCGGGCCGGGGTTGCCTAGCCCCACGATCATCTTGAGCTCCGCCATCTGTCAAGATTAACCGTAGCGGCGCCAGGCCCATTCAAAGATGCGCTTGCCGAAGAAGATGGCGGCGATCACGATGAAGATGGCGGCGCTGATGCGAACGCCGTTGAAAAATTGTGTGCGCAGCCGTTGGAAGGAGAGCGCCTCGCCCAGCTCGCGCGTGAGCGCGCCGCCTGACGGCGTGGCGACAGAGGCCGGTGCAGCCAGCGTAGGCGTCGGCAAAAGGCCGCCGACGGCGGGCGTCTGCCCCGGGTCGACCACGGCCACTTCGGCCGGCGTGGGCGTCGGCGCCTCTTCTTCGACCTGAGGCTGCGTCACCTGGCCAAGCGCCGGCGTCGGCTGCGGCGCCGGCGTGAAAGTAGGCGTCGGCGTGGGCGTCTCTGTAGGCGACGCCTCCGGCGTGGGCGTCGGCGGCGTCGCCTGATTGACGCTCAAATTGGGCACAAAGTATTCGGCGTAGTTGCCGTCGGTCTTCACCACGCGCAGGCGCAACGTGTATGTTCCCGGCGGCAAGCCGCCCGCCTGCCACACGCCGAGCTGACCGCCGATCACTGGCGAAGTGCCGCCGGCGAAATAGATGAAGGCGTCATCGCCGCTCGGCTCCTGTTTGAAATGCAGCTCGTACTTCTGAAATGGCTCGATGGTGGCGGTGCCGAAAATGGGCACATCGCCGGAAATGGCCGAGCCGGGGGCCGGCGACGTGATGCCCGACTCTTGTGCATACGCCGAGGAAGGCGTTAGAGTAAGCCAGGCGAGCGCCAGCGCCCCAATCAGCATCGAGAGCGCCGTCGTTCGCAATTTTTGAATCCTATGCCAAATGTGAAATAAGCTCATCCTACATCCGTCGTTGAATGGTTTAAGGTTGCCGCAGATACTGAATGATGGCCAGCATGTCGGCGTCGCTTAGATCGGGGCGACCGCCGCTGGGCGGCATCACCAGGCCGGTCGTGTTGGCCGGATCGTTCAGCTCGCGACCCTGTCGGATCATGGCCAGCACTTCTTCATCGGTGTGGTCGGCGATAAATGCGGAGCCGCGTAAAGCGTTGCCAAGATTGGCGACGCCCTGCGCATCGACGCCATGGCAGGCCGCACACGCCTGCAAATAGAGCTGTTCGCCTCGGGCCAGCGCAGCCGGGTCGTTGACGACGCCCTGCACGCTCATCTGCGGGCCGGGGGTGACCGCCAGCACGGTGAAAGGCGCTTCCGCTGCGCTTGCGGCCTGCGTCTCCGAACCGGTGGTGAAGAGGACGGCAAAAATGGCGAGCACAACGACGATGGGCGCAACCACCTGAAGCCAGGGCGTGCGCTGAGGGGTTCCCTCTTCGTCTTCGGCGGAAGGTTCGCCGTTGAGCAGGGCGATGACGCTCATCAGTGTGATGATGAGAAAGCCAATCAACGCCAGAAAGGGGATGGTCACAAAGCCGAACCAGTTGATCCACTGCGTTGTGCAGGAGACGCCTTGCGCGCAAACTGCGGACTCTGCGAACAGATCGGTCTTTTCCAGAAGGTAGTGATAGGTGGACATGCCCAGGCCAAAGACCGAAAAAGGCAGCACATAATAAGGCAGATTGCTATCGCGGCGCAGCAGGCCAATGGCGATGAACCCCGCCAGAGGGTACATCAAAATGCGCTGATACCAGCAGAGCACGCAGGGCACGTAACCGCGCACTTCGCTGAAGTAGAGGCTGCCGCACATGGCCACCCACGCGGCGACCAGCGCAATATACATGCTGTTGCGATTGAGCCAGAGAGAAATCCGCTCCATCAAGATTGTCGCCTCTTTGATCTCAGACTACGAGCCCTGCGCAGCCAGCGCGGCGTCGATGGCTGCTTTGACGCTAGGATAGCTCGAGTTCTCCAGAAGCTGGCCGTTGACGATGACGGAGGGGGTGAAGCGCAGTCCCAGTTGACTCGCACGCGCCAGCGAAGCGTTGATCGTCGACTGATGGCGCTGCGCAGTCATGCAGGCCTGAAATTCCTGTTCGTTCAAGCCGACGGTGCGAGCAAATTCGGTGAGCTTTTCAAAAGTCGCACCGCGCTGCTGCTCCGCAGAGATCACCTGGAAGGCTTTGTCGTGATAGGGCCAGAAGAGATTCTGGTCCGCTGCGCACTCGGCGGCGAGCGCGGTCAGGAAAGAGCCAGGTGCATGCTGTTGCAGCGGGAAATGGTTGAACTCCAGGCGCACCTTGCCGCTTTTCACGTACTCTTCGACGAGCTGCGGCTTGACGGTGCGGCTGAAGGTCTGACAGGCGGGGCAGAGAAAATCTTCCCAAAGCTGAATCACGACCGGCGCATCCGGGCTGCCCAGGCTGGTGCGGTTGATCCATTCCGCAGGCACGTCCGGCTGCGAAACCGGCGCCGAAATTGTGCGACGCTCGTTAAAAACGATTAAACCAACGACAACAGCGACAATAGCAAAGCTGGCGCCAATAAGCCAAAGCCCGATATTGGAGCTGCCTGCGCGTCTGGCGCTTTTTTTCTTGATCGTTGTGGCCATCGTAATCCTCTTCCCTTCGGTTCCTTGTCACCCAGATATTGAACGATCATGCAAACAGATATTTTGACGTCGATTCATTGTTCATTGCACACTCCGCTGCTTTCAGTGAGCAACAGCCCAGTATACACCGGGCGCAGCGCTTCGACAAGAATTTGGAAACCTCTTTACCAGTAGCTTGCGCCAAAGACGCGACGGAGGATGTTGGCGCGCTCCTGGGACGTCGTCCAGTGCGGCTGGCCGTAGTCATACAGCATCGTGGTCAGAATTTGGGTGCTGAGGTGGCGGCCATGGTAGAAGGTGTGCTTGACCACCATCCCTTCCCGCGTCGCCTGCGACCACATCTGATCGAAGTAGAGGTTGCCCAACCCATAGAGAACCAGCTTGCTGTCGGTGAATTCCATCGCCTGCGGCACATGGCTCTGCACGCCGGTCACGATGTCGGCGCCGGCGCGCACCAGAGCGTTGAAGTCGAGCCGTTGATCGACGAGCGGCTGCACATCGTAGCTCTCTTGATATTGCAGCTCCACCAACACAATGTCTGCAAGGTTTTTCTCCTTGATCGAGCGAATCGTCGCCGAAAGAATGTTCAGGTCGAAAGGCGCTGCGCCCGGCAGCGCGTCGGTCGCCCACGCCATGGGCGGGCCGTAGCTGTTGGCGCCCAGAAAGGCGAGCCGGTTGCCGTTGTGTTCGATGTAGAGCGGTTTGAGCGCTTCGGCCAGGTTTCTCCCTCCGCCATAGTAAGGTAAGCCCCACGCCTCGTACATTTCCAGCGACGCAATAGCATTTTGACGACCGAAGTCATTCTGATGGTTCCCGGTCATGCCCACGATGTCGACGCCTGACGCAAAAAGCGTTTCGACATACTCCGGTTTGCTGCAAAAGTTGAAATTGTTGGGATCGGTGTTCGGTTCGCATCCCTCCACAAAAGGCACCTCGTTGCTGATGTGGGTGATGTCGGCGCTGGCCAGCTCCGGCCCGACCACCTCTGCAGGCCACGCCGGGCCGAAGCGCTCCATCTGCGCTGCCGTCAGGCGGCACATGGCGGTGACGCCGGTCATGGTCAACACGGTGAGCCGGTCGGGATCGCGGTTGCCGGGCGGCAGCGCGTTCAGCACCTCTGCGATGCGCTCCGCCTCTTTTTCATTGCTCGGATACGCCTGGGCGTAGAGATGGGCGACGAGCGGATATTGAGCCGGGTCGAAGTGGGCGCTGTTTTCCACCGGATTTTGGCCGTCGATGGCGAGCACAACCAGCCTTGGCTCCAGCTGCTCGAAAGGGAGAATCACCAGCGTGGCGCGATCTTGCCACGCCGCATCCACCAACGCCGCTGCGTCGGAAATGCCGACGACCTTCGGCCCCGGCGCGCCGAGCGCCTGCGTCAGCAGCGGCAGGGTTTCTGTGAGCACTACGATCCTCGTCAATTGCGGCGCAAGGCTCAGGCTGCTGGCGTCCGCAATTTCGAGCGGCTCGCCCCTCCACAGCGCCTGCACTTCGCGCCAGGCGATCAGAGGATGGATCGTGTCAAAGCGGGTGGCGGCGGCGAAGGTGAGCGTGTAGGCGCGCTGTGCATTCGGCCCCGGTTCGGCGCTGAGACGCAGCGCGGCGTCTTCGGGCGCAGTTGCGAAGTGTACGCCGTCCACAGAAAGGCTCTCAACGGCGTCGCGCAGCGCAGGAGCGGCGTCCGCATCCAACCAGATGGAAATAGGCGGCGTCTGAGGCGCCGTAGTAGGCGTGGTCTGCGCCTCGGTTGGCGTCCTTTCCGCGTTGGGCGTTGAGGCGTTTGCGACTCCACCGGGTGGACGGGACGCAACCGCAGTCAGGACAGGCGTTTCCGGCGGCCGCGCAGTGGAGGATTGCGCTCGCCATGGAGAAAGCCCCTGGAAAATCAGAACCCCTCCGAAGGTGATCAAGCCAAGGGCGATGAACAGGACAACTTTATGGAGATTTCGATCAGGCATCATGTCGATTCCAGGGCGAATGGGTGGAGGCGCCTCCTCGACGCATCGTCATTCCATGACGATGCACACTTTGCCGCTGAGGCCGGCGTCGGCGACGCGATACGCCTCCTCCGCCTGGTCGAGGGTGAAGCGATGTGAGACGATCACCTCCGGCTTCAGCTTCCACTCCACCAGCTTTTCGACCAGGTCCTCCATATGTCCCAGGCTGGTGACCCAGGAGCCGTAGATCGTGATCTGGTTGTGGATGATGGTCTGGCTGACGTCGAAATCAACGCGGTTGCCTTCGCCGACCATAGCGCAGCGTCCCCAGCGCCGCGTGCCTTGCAATGCAAGCAGCCTGCCCTGAGGCGAGCCGGAGCAATCGATCGAGACTTCGCAGCCCAGCCCGTCGGTCAACGCCTTGATCTGCGCCAGCGCATCCGTTGCGTCGGCGCGCACGGCATGGTCGATGGCGCCGACCTTCAGGCTGAAGTCCAGGCGCGAAGGCGCGACGTCGGCGCCGATCACCTGAGTGGCGCCCATCTTCTTGGCGACCAGTCCGGCGGCCATACCCACCGGCCCCATGCCGGTGATGAGCACGCGATCCTCGCCGGAGACGGCGACGCGGTTCAGCGCTTCATAGACTGTGCCAAAGCCGCAGGCCACCAGCGCGCCATCCACATAGCTCAGCGCATCGGGAAGGGCGATGCAGGTGTTCTCCTCCGCCAGCAAATAGTCGGCGTGGCCGCCGTTGCGCTGCCAGCCGTAGGCGGCGCGATGGGGCGAGGTGCAGGAGATCATGTAGCCCTTGCGGCAGTCGTTGCACACGCCGCAGCCGCTGATGTGGTAGAGAATGACGCGGTCGCCTTCTTTGAACCGTTTGCATCCCGGCCCGACTTTGACGATCTGCCCGCAGGGTTCGTGGCCGGCGATCACGTTCTGATACGCCTCCGGTCCGTGACCTAGATGCTCCCGATAGATGGCGCGAATGTCGCTGCCGCAGATGGACGAGGCTTTCATCTTGACCAACACTTGACCGTAACCAGGCTCCGGCACGTCGAACTCTTGGATCTCCACCTTTCGACCGCCGGGAAGTAAAACGCCGCGCATTTTCATACAGGTCGCTTCCTTTCTTGTGAATGGTCTTTTCTGTGAATGGTCTTTGAATGGACGTCCTTCTTGGCGAGCTAAAGCCGTCTTTGTTTTACAATGCGCAAGTCGTATCTCAACGGCAGTTATTGTACAATCATGTCGTCTTCTTCCATAGAACCCGTCCGCCTTGGCGATGGAATCGGGTTTCTTCCTGACCGACTTTCGATAAAGACCGCTTCCACGAAATCGGCCTGACGATTTTCTGAATCTCGACAGAAATTGTATACTGTATAAGTTAGCACGATTGCGGAGCGACCGTTGCCGACGTCAGCATGCAACCATGGATGCGACCCTATCTGCGCTGACAGTGAAAACCGTTTGTGAAAGGGATCAAGCGTTTTATGTCTGCAAATCCGGTTCAGGGCGCGAAACCGATCGACGCATGGGAAGCCAATGATGAGATCGACCTGCGCAAATACATCGATGTTCTGATCAAGCGCTGGCGCGAGATCGTTTTCTTCACGCTTCTGGTGATTGCGGCGAGCGTGTTAGGCGTGCTTGCTTACCGCCTGTTGCAGGCTCCCGTGTATGAGGCGCGCGCCAGCGTCGCGATTGTGCGCACCCAGACGGAGGTCAATTTCGACGAGCGTTTCACCACTTCGTCTGGGGCGCCGGGCGCCGGCGACGTCAACTCTCGCCGCAGCGCGTTGCTGGGGCTGGTCTACAGCGGCTCGATCGCCGAGCGCGTGGTCGCCGATCTGCGCGACCAATTGAACGAGCGCCAGCGTGATCCGGCCTATCTGCTGCGCCAGATCAACGCCGAACTCTCCACGCCCAATAACCGGACCGGCCAAAGCGATCTGATTCTGATCTCCGCCCGCGCCGAGTCCCCGCTTGTGGCCGCAGCGATCGCCAACGCCTGGGCGCAGCATTACGTGCAGGAGGTCAATCGCATCTATGGACAGGTGCCGGATGAGATCATCGCCTCTGTGCAGAAGGAGCTAAACCAGGCCCAGGAGAACTATGCGCAGGCGCAGCGCGCTTTAGAGCAATTCCTAGCCGAGTCTCCGCTCAATGCGTTGCGTCGCGAAATGGAGGAGACGCAGCAGGCGATCGCAACCTTGCAAAACGTCAACGCCACCGCCCTTTCCAGCTACGCCGATGAAATTCTCAGCTCCTATCGCCGCATTATCACCGCTTATCTGGACGCGCAGACGGAAGCCCAGCTTTTGGGCTTTCAGCGCGAACAGGAGGGGAGACGTCAGCTCCTGGACGCCTACATGCTCGCCTATAACAGCGCCCTGGTCGATGCGTTCGACACGCAGCGCCAACGGGACGCTCGGTTGCTGCGGCTTTACCATGATCAGTGGCTGCAAATGACGGCTGCGCTCTCGACGGCGCGGCTGTTGCAGGCAGGATTGCAGGCAGGTGGAGAAGGGGCTGTGACCAGCACGGCGGCTGCGCTGCAGTTGCTCAAGACGCAGCTCGCCTCTTCCACAATCAGCGACATCCCGTCCCTGCAACTGAACAACCCCGATCTGGCCGTGAAATCGACGACGCCGTTCGTTGAGCGCGTCCCGTTGACTACCTCCGTCGGCGCCCTGGTCGTGCAAGGCGTCCAGACGCTCCAACCTGGCGCAGCGCCGGAGACGACCTCGCGGCAACCGACCCTGCAGTTTGCGTTGACGTCGCCCTCTGAAATCACGTTGGCTGCCCTCACCGCCGATTTGAACGGGACGATTGCAGCGCTGGAGCAACAGCTTGCGCAACTGGAGGCGGACATCGACGCGCTCACCCAGGCGCTGGCAAGCGGCGAACGTTTCAACGGACTGGAAGTGCAGATGCCTGAGGAGAGCGAGCTGGTGAACGCCATTCGCGCCCGCTATCCGACCTTGTTCGAGCGCGGGCCGTTTTCAGAGCTCGGCGAAACGGCGAGCCGCGACGCCAGGCTGGCGAGCGAGGGGCGCGCCCAGGCGGAGGAGCTGCTGAAGCTCGCCGGCGCAGAGACGGCGGCGCTCACCGTTCAGGCCGACGCACCCATGCAGGAAAGCATTGCGCTGCTGGAGAGTCGGCTCCAGAAGCTGCAGGCGCAGGTGGAGGCGGAGCAGGCGGCCTATCGCCGGTTTACGCAGCAGCGCGATCTGGCCTGGGACGCGTTGAAAGCCTTGAGCACCAAACAGGCGGAGCTACGCCTGGAGCGCGCCGCCGCCAACACCGAGGTGCGCATGGGCACGCCGGCGATTGCGCCGGATGAGCCGGTTCAAATCGCCAGCGCTCCGATCAGCATCGCCCTGGCCGCCGTGGTCGGCTTCATGCTGGCGATCTTCCTGGCCTTTCTGTTGGAGCACCTGGGGAGGCCGCCTCTGTTTGTACGGACTTCTCAGGCGGTGTAAACGTTCCGCCTTCCTGACCGATGAGCGATGTAGCTCTGCCCGGCTTCCTGGAAACCCTGCGGCTCTCCTTGCGCCTTGATCCATCTATCTACGGTTTGCTTCGCGATAAGACGCAGGGAGTCTACTACGCTGCTTTGATTGTTTTGTTGGCCGGGCTATCTGAATCGCTTGGTCAAAGCGTGGTGCTGCTCTTGAACCGGGTGCGGCCGCGCCGCTTTGTCCTGGCGCTGTCCATCACCACGGTCAGCAACGTCTTCGGCTATCTTCTGTGGTCTTTGACGATCTGGTCTGTGGGCATCTTGCTTACGCAAAAAGAGCAGGATTTCCGCGAGGTCGCCGTAGTTGTAGGATTGGCCTACGCCCCCCAAATCTTCGCCTTTTTTGAGCTGACGCCTTATCTGGGCAACCTGATCTGGGGTGTGCTCTCGCTCTGGAGCATGTTGGCCATCGTCGTGGCGCTCCACTATGGGTTGGGTCTGGAGCCATGGCAGGCGTTGTTAGTCTCCGCCCTGGGCTGGGTTGTCATGCAGGCGCTGCGCCGCACTGTAGGATGGCCGATTTTGCGGCTGCTCAGCTGGCTGCAGCACCGCGCGGCGGGCGTGCCCTTGACGGCGCGGCTGGAGGATGTGGCGCGCCTTCGCCGCCACACCCTGCGCAACTGGTATGAGCAATTGGAGGCGCGACGCCGCAGCGTGCGTCTTCCGCCGGTGCGAAAGAAACGTCGCGGGATGGACGGTCAGACGAACCATGTTCACCGATTGGAGTGATCTGCTGCTGCTGCCGTTGACGGCGCTGATCATCTTCCTGTTTTGGGCGTCCTTGACGCCTTTCGAGACGCTCGGCTGGTGGGCGGGATGGTTTGGCAACGCCATCTATCACGACGTCTCCGTCTCCGAGGCGGAGGCGACTTCGTCATCGAGCGAGCCTCGACGCCAGCCCGCTACGGCGTATGTCCTGTTCCTGTCCGGCATCGGTCGCGTCTCCGGGCAAACGCTGAGTTACCGCGAGCAGGAATTTCTCAACCGGCTGCGCAATCGTCTCCCTGGCGCAGTCGTGATCGACAACATTTTTCCCTACTCCGTCAACAACCTTGCGCTCACCGGACAGCCGATCTTCGCCGGCTTGTGGAAATGGGCGCTCGATCGCAAGTTGGACGGGCCGGCGCTGGCAGGCTATCTGATCAACATCCGCAATCTGTTGCAGGTCGCCATCGCCGCCGACAAGCGCTACGCGCCGATCTACAACCAGGCCATGGCGGAGGTCATGCTCGACACTGTGATGCGCTATCACTTTGACCCCAAAAGTTCGGTGCCGATCTTTCTGATCGGCTACAGCGGCGCCGGACAAATCGCGATCGGCGCGGTCACCTATCTGCGCGAGTGGACCAAAGCGCCCATCTACGTCATTTCGCTGGGCGGCATCTTCAGCAGCGATCCCGGCATTTTGGCGGCAAGCCACGTCTTCCATCTGTGGGGCACGCGCGATCAGGCGCAGATCTGGCGATTTCTGATGCCTGGGCGCTGGTCCTGGATGGCGGCCTCGGAATGGAACCGGGCGCTGCGTCAAGGCCGCGCCACGATCATCCGCATGGAGGGAATGGGCCACACCGGTCGCGGCGGCTATCTCGACCATCGACCGCCGGCGGAGGGAGGGCCGGCCAACGTCGACCGCACCGTGGAGTTGGTCGCCACCATCATCGCCCATGCTGACCAGCCTGAGCGCATCCCGCGCACGGCGTAGGAGGAGGGTTTGTTTTCATTTTTTGCCCCCTACAATTTGACACGCCACCCCTTCTTTCCTATACTTTAAGTGTTGGCAGCGATCCTCGGTAGCTCAATCGGCAGAGCATCCGGCTGTTAACCGGACGGTTGTTGGTTCGAGTCCAACCCGGGGAGCCAGAAGAAAGAAACCCTTGCGTTCAACCCGCAAGGGTTTTTTGTTTGGTGATGGCCGGAGACGTCAGGCTTAGCTAACTCAGCACCTAACCGATGAGAATCCCGCCAGACCGACGATTCATTTTTTGCTGTTCTCTGCGCCTTTCTGTCTTCGCTTCTTCGTGTCTTTGTGCCTTTGTGTTAATTATTTTTCAGGTTTCCAAGAACGCGATTCCAGAGCCGCTCTCGCCTTTGCGGAGGTTCGTTTCAAGTTCCCGGTGCATCGTCCTTCATCCTGGACGATCCTCCTTCATCCTTTGACATAAGAGAGTTTTTCGCAGATCAGGCCTCCTCTCACTTGATAGAGATCGACCCCGCGCACATGCCCCGCCTGTCCTGCATCGTCCACCCAGTCGTAACGCCAGCGCATGACGCAACGCGTGCCGGCCCCGAAGATTTCTTCGATCTCGATATGGGCATGCGGCGACTGTTGGAAGAACGTTTGCCAGAAGTGCGTCACCGCTGCTTTGCCTGCATAGACGGCGCCATCGGGAGGCGGGGAGGTGTTTTCGAAGACGCAATCCTCGCTCATTAGCTCCATCATGCCGCCCACGTCATGGCGATTGAAGGCCTCGTTGAACGCCAGCACGGCCCGCACCGCCTCTTCCACCTTCGACATGCGTACAGGGCTCATCGATTTTCCTCCTACGTCGCTTGCAAGGCTTCGCGCGCCAGCCAGGCGCACCCCAGGAGGGCGGCGTCCGTGTCCAGTTGATTTTGCACGATGCGCACGCGTTCACCCACCGAGCGGAAGCTATAGCGCGGGACCGCGCGTCGCGCCGGCTCCAGCAGCAGGTCGCCGCAGTGCGCCACCGAGCCGCCGATCACATAACATTCGATGTCCAGGATCATGGCCAGGGTGGCGATGGCGACGCCAAGCGCCTCGCCCGCCTCGGTGAGAACGCGCAACGCCAGCGCGTCGCCCTGCTGCGCCAGCGCCGCCACCTGCTGGCCGTCCAGCGCAGTCGAGGTCTCCAATGTGGGCGTTTCTCCCCGTTGCGCGGCTGCATAGCGACGCGCCAGCCAGGGGCCACTCATGAAGGTTTCAACGCAGCCGCGCGAGCCACAGGAACAGAGGGCGCCGGCGCGATCCAGCGTCGTGTGGCCGAACTCGCCTGCGGAGTTGTGCAGCCCGCGATAGACCTGCCCATCGGCGATGATGGCTGCGCCGACGCCCGTGCCGACGATAATGTACACCATGCTGCGCTCGCCGCGCCCGGCGCCGTAGTGAAACTCGCCCAGGCCGGCCGCCTTGGCGTCATGGTCGAGGCGCACGGGCGCATTCAAGCGTTCGCTCAGCAGCGCGGCCAGCGGCGCTTGGTGCAGGCCGGGAATGTTCGGGGGATCGAGCAAGACGCCGGCGGCATGATCGACCGGCCCCGGCGTACAGACGCCCACTGCAGCCACACGCTCTCCCCTGGGAAGCTGCTGTTGCATCTCCTCGATGCTCGCCGCAATCCGTTCCACCACGGAATGTGGCCCTAGACGGTCTTCGGTTGGGAAGCGTCTTCGCGCAATAATTCGATGATCCGGCGTCACCAGTCCAATTTCCGTCTTGGTGCCGCCCAAATCGACGCCTGCTACGAACATTTCTGCATCCTGATTCGTTGTTTTTGGGTTGCCGATGGATTGTAACACCGTTTGCTTCAATCGTCTGGGTGCGCTTCAAGGAGTCGAGCGCCCATCGCCGCCAGCGCCATGTCTTCTTCTTCCGGCAGGCCGCTGACCCCCACGCCGCCGACGACTTGCCCCCGATAACGGAGGGGGACGCCGCCGCCCCATGCTGTATAGCGCAGGTCGCCGAAGTTGGTCATCGGCCAGCCGTGGCTGCGCGCGGAGTCGCCGATGGCGCGGGTCGGCTGCTGCTCGCGTGCGGCGGTGAAGGCTTTGTTGATGGCGATCTGAATTGACGGCAGCTTGCAGCCATCGGTGCGCAGAAAGGCGATCAACTCGCCATGCGCGTCGGCGACCGCAACCGCCGCGCCTTTGCCCTGCTTCTCCAGCTCGCTGCGAATCGCCTCGAGGATGCGCAGCGCGTCCTGATGCGACAATGTAAGCTGTTCGTGCATAGCTTCACTCCTATCCCTTAAAAAACCATGAAACGGTGTGCCAGAACCTGCGGCTGCGAGCCGCAGCTACGGTGAATCCAAAAGACCTGCCGTTGCGAGCCGCGGCTATGGCGCTCTTTCCCCCTCTCCCAGCATTGGGAGAGGGGGCCAGGGGGTGAGGGCCCGCAGCTACGGTGAAATCGGTGTATTCTCGTTAAGCGCAGCTCGTCGCTGCACCTCCGTGAACGCACCAAGACCCTAATTTATTTCGAAATCTTCTCCGCCACGCGCAACGCCTGCGCCGCAATGGTCAGCGCCGGATTCATCGCCGCAGATGAAGGGAAAAACGACGAATCGACCACCCACAAATTTTCGACGTCGTGGGCGCGACAGTAGGGATCGAGCACCGAAGTGGCCGGGTCTGTCCCAAAGCGAAGCGTGCCGCACTGATGAGAGTTCGTCTCGATGCCCATCGGTTTGATAAAGATGAAGCGATAGCCGGCCGCGCGCATCATCTCCTTTGCCGCCTCGACGAGTTTGCGATGCGCCGTCAAGTTGTTGGGCTTCCAGTGGATCACCACCCGCCCATCGCTGCGCAGCTCGACGCGGTTGTCGGGGTCGGGCAGGTCTTCGGACATCACCCACCAGTCGACGCTGCGGTCGGCCATCCCTTGCAAAATGGGCTTGGGCACGAGCGGTTGCGCAGCGGTCAACATGCCGGCCTGAAGCTTTCCCAGCAACTGAATGTTGCCCATCGGATAGGGAAAGTTCGGCCCTCTGAAGTAGAAGTCGTTGACGGCCATCGTCTTCTGAAAGATCGTCGGGTTGCGCCGCAGGGGATCGACCGCCATCAGGGCCGTGTTGTTGTGCACCATATAGTTGCGCCCCACCAGGCCGGACGAGTTCGCCAGGCCGTTGGGGTGTTTGTCGTTGGCGGAGCGCAGCAACAGCAGCGCTGAGTTGACCGCGCCGCAAGAGACGACAAATCGATCGGCGTGCACGGTCTCCTTTTGTCCGTTGCGATCCACTTCAACCGCTACAACGCGGCGACCCGTTGCATCCGTCAGCAGCCGTCTTGCCAGCGTGCGCGTCCATAGGGTGATGTTCGGGCTGTCCAGAGCCGGTCGCACGCAGCAGACGTCGCTTTCTCCCTTCGCCAACACCTGACAGGGAAAGCCGTCGCAGGTTTTGCAGCGGATGCACCGCCCGCCGGCGCGCAGATCGATGGCCATCGGCAGATGAAACGGATGAAGCCCCTGACGGCGCAGCCGCTCGCACAGCTCGTCGATGTACGGCTCGTGAGGTACAGGTGGATAGGGGAATGGCCCGGAACGCGGCGGCTCGGTTGGGTCTTCGCCGGGCGCGCCATGCACCAGATAAATTGCTTCGGCGCGGGCGTAGTACGGCTCCAGATCTTCGTAGGGGATCGGCCAGGCCGGCGAGGTTCCGCCCTCGTGCTCGATGGCTCCGAAGTCCTCCTTGCGAAAGCGGGGCAACGCAGCGCCGTAGACCTTGGTGTTGCCGCCGACGAAGTAATGCACGCCGGGATGAAAGGGTTTGCCGTCCGCGCCGTACCAGGTTTCATCCGGCTTATAGCGCCGGCGGTCGAAGACCTCCGCGGGCTGCCAATTCTGCGGCTCCTGCGGCAAAAAGTCGCCCCGCTCGATGAGCAGGATGCGGAGTCCGCTGTTGCGCAACGCATAGGCCAGCGTTCCGCCGCCCGCGCCCGTGCCGATGATCATGAGATCGAAGTGCTCCGTCATAGCGCCTGCTTTATCCTTTCACCGATCCGGCCAGGATGCCGCGGATGAAGAAGCGGCCCAGCAAAATGTAAATGATAGCCGTCGGCAGCGCCGCCACGACTGCGCCCGCCATCACGACATTCCATTCCACAGAAAAGGTGCCCGACAGGTTGTTCAGCGCAATCGTCACCGGCTGCCTGGCCGGGTTGGGGACGACGGTGACGCCGAAGAGGAAGTCGTTCCAGATATTGGTGAACTGGAAAATGCCGACGACGACAAAGGCCGGGATCGACAACGGCAGCATGACGCGAATGAAGGTCGTGATCACGCCGGCGCCATCGACGCGGGCGGCGTCCAGCAGCTCGGTCGGCACGTTGGCGAAATAGTTGCGAAAGATCAGCGTTGTGATCGGGATGCCGTAGATGACGTGCACCAGCACCAGCCCCGGAATCGTGCCGTACAGGCCGATGACTTGAAGCGTGCGCACCAACGGCAACAGGATGCTCTGATAGGGAATGAAAAAGCCAAAGAGCATCAACGTGAAGATGATGTCCGAGCCTCGGAAGCGCCACTTTGCAAAGAGATAGCCGTTGATGGCGCCGATCAGCGACGAAAGGACGGTGGCCGGAATCACCATGCTGAGGCTGTTCATCAAGTTCGGGCTGAGACGCTCCCACGCGCCGACAAAGCCATTGGCGCCGGAAAGCTGAGCGGGCGGCAGCCACATGCGCTGCAAGCTGACGCTCTGCGCATCTTTCAAGCCGTTGGCGATCATAACGTACACCGGCATCAGAAAAACGATCGCCATGCAAAAGAGGACGAACCAGACGGCGTATGCACCCCAGCGCGGCCTGCGCCGCTTTCGAGCCAAAGCAGCGGTCGTCATGACTCCTCCTTCAACGTGCTGGCTAGATATGGAACAATCACAAGGGCCACCAGCACAAGCATGATGATGGCCGCAGCGGAGCCGAGGTTGTAGCGCGTGGCCTTGAACATCTGCTCAAACACGAAAATGGCGGGCACGTCGGTGGCGAAGCCAGGGCCGACGCCGGCCATGGTGTAGACCAGGTCAAAGATTTTGAGCGATACATGCAGCAGGATGACGACGACGCTGATGGTCACCGGGCGCAGCATCGGGATGATCACCCGATGGTAAATCTGAAACTCGCTGGCGCCGTCGATGCGGGCCGCCTCGCGCACCTCTTCAGAGATCGTCGCCATGCCGCCGAGGTATAGCGCCATCACAAAACCCGAAAGCTGCCATGTCGCTGCGATCGCCACAGGAATCATCGCCAGGGGAATGCCCCATCGCACCTGCCAGCTCTCGGCGCCGGGAAGCACGGTGGCGAGAATGCCGTTCACCTGCGCCACTACGGTTGGATCGGTGATCCAGCCCGGCCTCAATGGCCCCGCACCTATCTGTGCGAGAAGATAGTTCACTCCCAACAGCTCAAACAGAAGATTCAAACCGGTCTCCGGGTTAAAAATCCACCGCCACACCACGCCGGTCACCACGAAGGAGAGGGCGTAGGGGAAGAGAAAGATGTTGCGAAAAATGTGATGACCGGCCAGGTGACGATCCAACATCACGGCCAGCGTCAAACCCAGCGTCACGGCGAAAGCAATAAAGAACACGGTGAAGACGAACGTATTGCGCAGGTCCGCCTGCCAGCGCGCCATGGCAAACAGCTCTCCGTAGGTGGCGAAGAGCGGCTCGCGCAGCGAGAGGTCCACCTTCAGGGTGCGCCAGTTGGAGAGGGAAACCCAGAACGTGAAGCTGATGAAGACATAGACGAAGACCGCCAGCGCCACGATCGAGGGCAGCAACAACAGCACAGTCTGCATCGTTTCCGACAGGCGCCAACGCCGCGTCTCGACCGGCGTCGTGCGCACGGCGGGAGTGGAATCGGTGGAGGCAGTGGTCATGGAGACGCCTTTCTGAACGATCCCTGTTTTCCGGTCTCCAGTCGTTGATTCGGAAGACTGGAGACCGGAAAATTCAGAACTTCCTACCGCCCGAATCCCGAACTCTGTGCAGCGGCGACCAGCGCGTTGGCGAAAGCGTCGACATTTTTGTCGACGACGAAGACGGTCACGGCGTCATTGAGCGCCTGTTGGAAGTCGGCCGGCGCCGCAGAGCCGTGCACGACCGTCGGCACGAGTGCATCCTTCGCAAAGGAGTCCATCGACCAGTTGTGATAGGGGCCAAATTTGGCGCGGTCACAGTCGGTGCGCGCACAGATCGAACCTTTGAGCGGATTGAACGCTTCTTGCGCCTCTTTGCCGCCAATCACGCGCAGCCAGTTGATGGTGTTCTCTCGATTCGGCGCGCCGTTGCCGAGCACGAAACCATCCGCCACGATCATGAAAGACCCATCGGTGCCGGGGTGGCTGACCCAGCCGAAGTCTTCGTTGTCAACCTTGCCGGCGTTGACGAACTCGCCGTAGGCCCAGTCGCCCATCGAGTTGAAGGCGCAGCCTCCATCCATCAGCTTCTTGACCGCCTGATCCCAGGAGAGCGCGGCGTGGTCGTCGTTTTGGTAATCGAGCATACGGCCGTACACTTCCATGGCCTGTTTCACGTCCGGCTCATCGAAGCGCACCGAGCCATCCCACAGGCCGTTGTAGCGCTCCGGCCCGATGACGCCCAGCAAGGTGTTCTCGAAGAGCTGCGCCGAAGCCCAGATGCCGGAGTCGCCGACGCAGAGCGGCGTCACTCCCGCCGCCTTGAGCTGCTCGGCGATCGCAAAGAACTCATCCACGCTCAGCGTTGCGCCGATCTCAATGCCGTTCTCTGCGAGCAACTTCTTGTTGTACCAAAAACCGTTGCCCCGGTGGACGCCCACCGTCACCTGGTAGAGTTCGCCGTCTTTGGTCATCATGGCGCGCAACGCCTCGGGCACGACGGCCTCCCACCCTTCCTCTTGATACAGGCTGGTCACCGGCTCGACGTAGCCGGGCTCCACATACTGGCCGAGCAGCTCATAGCCCGGATGCACCTGCCAGGTGTCGGGCACATCGCCGCCCGCCAGCCGCGTTTGTAGCACGGGCCGCGCCGCCGAGCCGCCGCCGCCCGCCACCGTTGCATTGATGATCTCTACGTTTGGATACCGTGCACTGTACACGTCGAAGAGCGCCTGCAGAGCCGCCGCCTCGCCGCCGGAAGTCCACCAGGAGAAAACTTCCAGCTTGCCGCCGCCGGCCTGCGCCTGCTCCCCGGATGGAGCCGCCTGTTCGCCGGCAGGCGCCGCCTGGGGCGCCACACATGCGGTCATGACCAGCGCAAGCAAGAGAATAAGCGTCCCTGTGGACAGGGTTCTTTTGCCGAACATGTTCTTTCTCCTTATACTGAAAAGGTCTGAAGCATCGATGGAACGGTTGATGTTCTGGGAAGCTTTGGGTGTGATTTACATCAGGCTCACCTCCTTTCGGAGCTCGACCGTTTCTGAACCCGAATCGATGCCGATGACGTAGGAAGGAGGCGGCGCATTCGACCCCTGCCAAGGATGGATGGCGCCGCCCCTTTTTCACAACGGGTGAGAATCCAGAGACTGTACGTTGCCCCCCGTTGCTGTAAAACTACATGCGTCTCAACGTTGCGCACCGCCGACCCAGGGCCGGCGTCTATGCAAGCACCTCGCCGATCTCCACCCACCGCCCCTCTTGCGAAGAGCGCTCGGCAGCCTCCATCACCGCCTGGATGTGCAGGCCGTCGGCGAGCGTCGGCTGGGTGGGGCGGCCTTCGGCGATTGCCTTCAAGAATTGCCATTGACATTCGGCGTGCGTGCGCACGAAATCGGGCGTCATGGACCAATCCGGCGCTTTCTGGCCCGCGTAGCGATTGACGGCCTCCACTTTGCGGAAGCCGCGCAGGCCGCCGGTGGGCTTGTCGCTATCGCGCACGTCGTAGACTTCCAGCCACGCCGGGTCGAGGCCGTTGAAGCGCAGCGCACCCTTCTCGCCGAAAATCTCAAAGCCGATGTCGTTGGTCAGGCCCGTGCCCATGCGCGAAGCCTCCACCGTCCCCAACACGCCCTCTTTGGTGCGCAGCGTGAGCAGAGCGATGTCGTCCACGTCGACCGCCACGCGCTCCGTTGAGCCAGGCGCTGCGGGGCGCTCCGGGATCAACGTGTCGAGCGTCGCTTGCACGGAGGCGAATTCCCCGACCAGGGAATAGAGCAAGTCGAGAATGTGCGAACCGATGTCGAAGAGCGCGCCGCCGCCGGCGATCGCCTTCTGCTGGCGCCAGGAGATGGGCTTGTTGGGATCGATGTAGCTCGATCGGTAGTAGCGCCCGCGAAAGGAGAAGATGCGCCCTAAAAAGCCCTCTTCCATCAGTTGTCTGGCGCGCAACACGGCGGGGTAAAAGCGAAAATTGAAGGTCATCTGCGTCTTGACGCCGGCGCGCTCGACCGCCGCCGCCATGCGCTTCCCCTCGGCGACGTTCATCGCCAGGGGCTTCTCACAATAAATGTGCTTGCCGGCGGCGGCGGCGGCTTCGACGATTTCGGCGTGCATATGGTTCGGCACGCAAATGTCCACCGCCTCAATCTCGGGCCGCGCCAGCAGCTCGCGATAGTCCGCCGTCCAGAAGTCGCAGCCTAACTCGGCTGCGGCGGCCTGCGCCGTCTCCGCCCGCGTCGTCGCCACGCCGACGATGCGAATGGCGTCCGCCGGCAGGCCATAGTGAAATGTCAGCGAACGGTACGCCATGCCGTGCACGCGACCGATGCCGCCGTAGCCGATCATGCCGATGGTGGGAAAGGTCATGGGTGCACCCTATTTTTTCAGTCTCCCGTCGTTCGTCCGATACTGCTCGCTGGCTGCGTCCATCACGGCGCGCAGCTTCTGCACAGCCGCAGCGATTTCGCCGGTGCCGGGGCGGAGTTTGCCGTTTGGCCCCTTGAGCAGCGGGGACGAGAACTCGCCCACGGTCATGCCGGCGGCGATGAATTCGGCCACGTTGCCTGCGTTGAGGCCGCCGTCCTCCATCAGCTCAATCTGCCCTTCCATGCCCGCCTCGGCGATCATGTCGTGAAGCTTGCGGATCGTGCGCACCATGATGGGGTCCATCGTATGGGGGCTTTGGCCCGGCTTGGGCTTGACCCAGAAAGGCGCCCGGCTTTCATATTCGATGATGTCCACGTAGGGATGGATAAACTGCTCGAAGGCCATGGTGGGCACGCCCTGCCACGCCCAGACGCCGACCTTCAGCTCCAGCTTTTCCTTGATGTAGGTGATCTGCTGAAAGATCATCTCTTCCGTGGTCTCGATGGGGAGGCTGATCAGGTTGACGCCCAGGTCCTTGAGTTGATCGAAGACGTCGAAGGTGGGGCGGTACATCTGAAGCTGCGCCTCGATCTCCAGGCTGGTGCTGGCGCGCACCGCCTCGATGATGTCGAAGCCCCCGCGCGGCATGCCGAAGTCCATGTATTTGCCGTCGCGCACTTCGATGTGCAGCCAGTCGACGCCCGCCTCCTCCAGGTCCTTCACCTGCGCGCCGAGCACGGCGTAGTCGGCCCAAAACAGGCCGGCGGCAATTTTGCAGCGTTGTGTGACTTTTCCGATTGTGTCTGCCATGAGATTTTACGCTCCTTAAACTGGTTTTAGGTTTGTTTAGATTTTAAGGTCGAAAACTATAGACCGGATCGACAAGGGCCATCCCCTTCTTCTAGCTCCCCATCTCAATCAACACCTTCATCGCCTGCTGCGTGCGCATCAGCTCGACTCCGCGCATCAGCTCCGTCAGCGGCAGGCGATGCGTCACCAGGATCGACGGCTGAATGCGTCGGCTCTCCAGCAGTTGAATGGTCTGGGCGAAGGGATGCAGGCCGACGAACGCACCGTGCACCGTCAGGTCGTAGCGCGTGATGGTGTACTGGTTCACCGTCGGGTTGTCGTGTGGGCGTAGGCCGAAGAGGATGATCTGCCCCCCGCGACGCGCCAGCCGAATCGCCTGGTCGATCTGGTTGCCCACGGCGTCCACGACGATGTCTGCGCCCAGGCCGGTCAATCGTTTGACTTCGGCCGGTGCATCGACCTGTGCAACGTTGAGGGCGGCGTCCATGCCGATCTCCTGCGCAAAGTCCAGGCGGTAGGGCGCTACGTCGAGCAGGATCACCTTGCCGGCGCCCATGGTGCGATAAAGCAGCGCGAAGAGCAAGCCCATCGGGCCGGCGCCGATGATCGCCACGTTGTCGCCGGGCTGAAACGGCGCGCGCTTCACCGAGCCGACGACGCAGGAGAGCGGCTCGAAAAAGGCTGCGTCATCGCGCGGGACGGACGGATCGATCTTCCAGAGCGCGCGCGCCGGCGCACGCAGCGTGGGCGCAAAAGCGCCGTCGAGGGTGGTGCCGATGGTCTGATAGTTGGTGCACTGGTTGTCCAGGCCGCGTCGACAGTAGTCGCATTTGCCGCAGGTCAGGCGGTTGGCGATGACGACGCGATCGCCGGGTTGCACGTGCCTCACCGCCGGGCCGATCGCCTCGACCACGCCGACGCCTTCATGGCCGATGACGATGCCAGGCGTCGCCTTGTGCGCCGGCGGCGTAGCCAGAATGTTGAGGTCGGTGCCGCAGATGCCGCAGGCTTCAATGCGCACGATCACGTCATCGTCGGCGGCAAGCTGCGGCGTTCGGCGTTCGACGTACTCGATCACGCCGTCGCCGCGAAAGATCGGAACGGTTTCAAATTGCGCCATCGTTGGTCCTTAGGTGCGATGATGGGTTTGGAACAGAGAGAGCCTCTCTCGTCTGGGCTGCGCTCTCAAGGACGGCTTTGGCCGTGTCCAGGTCGGTGCAAAAGACGTCGATGACGCCGGTGCGCAGCGCGCCCAGGATCGCTTTGGTCTTCGCCTCGCCGATCGCGATCGCCATGACGGTGGGAATTGCGCGCAGGTCGTCGAGCCGCAGGCCGATCACCCGCTCATTGAAACCGCCTGTGTACGGCAGCCCGTCGACGGTGAAAATCTGACCCGACATATCGCCGACCCCGCCAGCGGCGCGGATTTGCGCCAGCTCGTTCGCCGAAAGATAGCCGCCCTTGGTGAATTCCGAGGTTGCAGGGTCGAGGTTGCCGACGCCGAGCAACGCCACGTCGGCGCGACGCGCCATCGCCAGCACGCGCTGAATGTCGCGCTGGCCGCGCAGCATCTCCGCCGCTTCGACGCCATCCACCACCATCGGCGCAGCGAGATAGTGCGCTTTGCCGCCCAGCTTGGCCGCCAGCTCGCGCGCCAGCGAGGCGCTGTCCAGCTCCGGCGTGGCCAACGCCAGGCTGCCCACGGCCTGAACGACGTCGACGTGTCCCTGAAAGCCCGGCCGCACAGCGTGGATCACTTCATAGGTCGAGCGTCCCAAGCAGACGGTCATCACCATGCCGTCGTGCAGAATCTGCTCCAGGTAGCGGGCGCCCAACTGCCCGACGCGCGCCAGCGCGTGCGAGCGATCCGGGCTGCTGGGGCGAAGCACAAGCGCCTCGCGCAGGTGAAAAACGTTGCACAACTGCGCCTCGACCTCCGGTGCGCGCTGCACCGGCCAGTTGATGGTGAACTGAATCACCTGCTCTTCGCGCGCCTGTTTGAGCAGGCGATACACCTTGATGCGCGAGACGCCGAGCTGCGCAGCGATGGCGTCCTGCGTCATTTCTTCCAGGTAGTACATCGAGGCGACCTGCGCCAGCAGGTCATGTTCGGTGTAATCGAGCACAGGCGTCTCACAATAAATGTGCAAATGTTCATTTCGAGTGCGATTGCACAGAGCATAACACATGGATAGGCGTTTGTCAAGGAGTTGCGTTGAACTCAGGCGATCGATAGGGAAAGCCCTCACCCCCTGCCCCCTCTCCCAATGCTGGGAGAGGGGGAGAAAGCCCTCACCCCCTGCCCCCTCTCCCAATGCTGGGAGAGGGGGAGGAGGGAGCGTCCGCAGGTGCTTTGGATTCATCGTAGCTGCGGCTCGCAGCCGCAGGCCCTTGGCAGGCCCAAAAGCCGTGGGGAAAGCCCTCACCCCCTGGCCCCCTCTCCCAATGCTGGGAGAGGGAGAGAAAGCCCTCACCCCCTGGCCCCCTCTCCCAAGCTGGGAGAGGGGGAGAAAGCCCTCACCCCCTGGCCCCCTCTCCCAATGCTGGGAGAGGGAGAGAAAGCCCTTACCTCCTGGCCCCCCTCTCCCAAGCCGGGAGAGGGGGAGGAGGGAGCGTCCGCAGGTGCTTTGGATTCATCGTCGCTGCGGCTCGCAGCCGCAGGCCCTTGGTGAACCCTGGAGCCGTGGGAAAAGCAACGAAGCGCAGTTGCGAACCGCGCCTGGAGGGCGTCAGAATCACCAGCGAATTTTGACGCAAAGCGATGAAGCGCATCGGCCGCAGCACCGCTGCGCCGATGCCTTCATTCTACAAATCTGTGATCTTTCAGTGGCCTATGCGAGGTAATCGCGCAGTTTGCGGCTGCGCAGGGGATGACGCAACTTGCGCAGCGCCTTGGCCTCGATCTGGCGCACGCGCTCGCGGGTGACGTTGAACTCCTTGCCGACATCCTCGAGCGTGCGCGTGACGCCGTCTTCCAGGCCAAAGCGCATGATCAGCACCTTGCGCTCGCGTTCGCTCAGATTGTCGAGGATCTCTTCCATCTGTTCTTTCAGCAAGCGCCGGCTGGCCGAGTCGGCGGGGCCGGGCAGGCTGTCGTCCTCGATGAAGTCGCCCAGGTAGCTGTTTTCCTCGGAGCCGACGGGCGTCTCCAGGCTGAGCGGCTCCTGGCTGAGCCGCTGGATGCGACGCACTTTGGCGGCGGCGCGCTCCACCTGGCGCTGCAGGTCCGGGTCAAGGCGTTTGCCCTTAGCGACCGCCTCCTTGTAGCGCTTGACGTCCTCGGGAGAGAGGAAATCCATCTCGATGGCGATTTCTTCGTAGGTTGGCTCGCGGCCAAGCTCCTGTTGTAGACGGCGCTGCACGCGCACCTGTCGATTGATGGTCTCCACCATGTGCACGGGAATGCGAATCGTGCGCGCCTGGTCGGCGATGGCGCGGCTGATGGCCTGGCGTATCCACCAGGTGGCGTAGGTGCTGAACTTGAAGCCCAGCGTATGGTCGAACTTATCGACTGCGCGCAGAAGGCCAAGGTTGCCTTCCTGGATCAGGTCCAGAAAATTCAAGCCGCGGCCGATGTAGCGCTTGGCGACGCTGACCACGAGGCGTAAGTTGCTTTGCGCGAGGCGGCTGTGGGCCACGCGTCCCTGGTGCACGAGCATTTCCAGTTCGTCTTTCTGGTCGAGCTCCTCGTCGGTTAGTTCATCCTCGCTGCGGTCGCCGAACAGCTCCTGAAGTTTTTTCTCCGCCTCCACGCCCAGTCGAATCTTTTCCGCCAGCTCCATCTCCTCTTCCGCCGTCAGCAGCGGGTGACGTCCGATGTCGCGCAGATACATGCGCACAGGGTCCAGGCTCTGGCCGATCTCTTCTTGCAAGTCGGCGATCAGCGCTTCGATCGGCTTATACTTTTCCTGCTCGATCTCTTCTTCGAGCTTCAGGTCGCGTTCGATGCGCGGAATCGGCGCGCTGTCATCCTCCTCTGGCTCGGCGCCTTCTGGCTCTTCAAAGAGATCTTCCTCCTGAGCTTCGCTTTCGCCCAGATGGATATATTCGTCCAGCTCGCTTTCGCCGCTGTCTCCGCGACGAGGCAACGGCTCAATCGCCTCGAGCTCTTCTTCTGGATCGTGATGTTCTGGAGAGGGAGAGATTGGCTTCGCCATCGATGGTGTTCTGTCCTTATGCTAAACGGTTACGAGTTTGACGCCTTCTCGTTGGCCTGTTTTGCGGAATAACTCCTGAGGAATGCGCACGCTTTGGCGCTGGAGATGAGCCAGTTCGCGCAAATAGCCGTTCATCACGCTTTCAAAACTGCGCACTCCTTCCAGATCGCCGCTCTGCTGCAATTCGTCTTGTAGATACTTGATCCGCTTCGCCTCGGCGCGCAATCGATCGATCCGCATGCGCAAAAGTCCTTTGACGACGTCTTCGCGCACCACGTTGGGGTCGCGCGCAGGCAACATTGCCGCATAAGCCAGTAGCTTTGCAAAACGGCCGTGCAGCTGCGGATCTAGCATATCTTGAAAAAGCTCGATGTCCCAAGGTTCATCGCTGTTCAAGAATCGTTTCAGCGCCCGGAAAATTTCCTGATTTTCGACGCGCTGCCAATCCTGCGGTTGCAACGGCGCCAACTGATATTGTTCGGTCACCTGCGCCAGCCAGAGGACCAGATCGACGTCGGCGAGCAGATTCGCCAGCACGTGATCTTCGGTGTCGTAGGGGCCGGGTTTTTCTGCGCGGCGCTCGGATGGCGATGGCGCCGGCGATGGTTGCGTCGGATTGGCGTTCTGCGCTGCAGGGGGGCGTGGATTGCCGGCCAGCGCTCGCATGGTGCGCGCCGAGGCCTGCACGCGGCTGGCGATGATCGACTCGTCGATCTGCACCATGCGACTGAGGCGCTGGATGTAATGCTGTTGCTCGATCTCGTCATGCAACTCTGCAATCAGCGGCGTCAGCTCGGCGACCGCCTGTCCCTTGCCCAGGGCCGTGCTGAGGTCGGTCTGGCGGGCGACGACGTCGAAATAGAAGTCCACCAGCGGTTTGGCCTCGGCGACGATCTGCTCCCACAGTCGCGCATCCTGGCGGATGACCTCGTCCGGGTCGCGGCCTTCCGGCAACGTGGTGATGAACAGATTGGCGCCCAGTCGCTCTTGAAGCTGGACTTTGCCGCCTGGGGTGACGACGGGTTTGTGCACGCGCGCCAGGGACTGCCGCGCCTGGTTGAGTCCACGCACGGTGGCCTGTTGACCGGCGGCGTCGGCGTCGAGCGCCAGGACAAAGTTGCTGGTGTAGCGCTGAAGTTGTTGCAATTGCTCGCTCGTCAGCGCCGTTCCCATGCACGCCACGACATTCGTATAGCCATGCTGATGGGCGGCGATGACATCCATATATCCTTCGACGATAATCACCCGGTTTTGTTCACGAATGGCGCGGTGCGCGCGATCCAGGCCGTAGACGACATGGCTCTTGTGAAAAATCGGCGTTTCCGAGGTGTTCAGATATTTGGGCGCATTTTCCTCGAACGCCCGCCCACCAAAACCGATCACCCGCCCCTGACGATCGCAGATAGGAAACATCACCCGATCGCGAAAGGCGTCGTAGGTGCTCTGGCGCTCCTCGTTTCGTTTGATCAACCCGGCCTCCAACAGCAGGTCGAGGGAAAAACCGCGTTCGAGCAGATGGTCGCGCAACCCACTCCAGGCGGGTAGGGCGTAGCCCAGGCGAAAAGCTTGAGCGGTTGTTTCGTCGACGCCGCGGCTTTTCAGATACCTTCGCGCCTTTTCGGCCATTGGGTGATGTGCAAGCGCGTGCTGGAAAAAGGCGGCGGCGAGCTCGTTGACCTCATAGAGGAGGGTGCGCTGTTCGTTGCGCGCGTCGCCTCCCGCCACCTTCAGATCGACGCCGACCTGAGCGGCGAGCAGCTCCAACGCCTCGCGAAAGGTGAGGTTTTCCTTGCGCATGACGAACGAGAATGCGTCGCCGCCTGCGCCGCAGGCGCCAAAACAATGCCACGTGCCTGTATGGGGAAAAACGACAAAGCTCGGCGTGCGTTCGCTGTGAAACGGGCAAAGACCTTTGTAAACGCTGCCCGCCCGTTTGAGCGACGTGTAGCGGGAGATCAGCTCGACAAGGTCCACCCGCTGCTTCACCTCATCCGCGACGTTGCTGTCCGTGACGTTGCTCGCCATACCATTTCCCTCTCCCACCGCCACGGCGTCTTACTGGGGCGTCTTCCTGGCATCAAAATTCAAGCCGAACACAGCGATTATACTGGCTGTATGAGCAGGTGTCAAAGCGGTTCGTAGGGGGCGGATATGCTTCGACGTGAGGTGGCGCTGAACGCTTTGACGCATGGTTCAAGTCGCTGCGGCCCTCCTCTGTCACTCGATGGACGGCTGGAAGCTTGCTAAAGACGACCGGGCAAGCCGTGCCGATCGGCGATCGCCGGGTAGACGCGCTCTGCGGCGAGGAACACTTCGATCAGCGGCATGGCTTTGAGTAGATTGCCGCGCGTTTGAATGCGGCCATCAAAAAACGCCTGGCGAGTGCTCTCCGTTCCCATCCAAAGGGCATGGAGCAGGTCTGCGCTCAGCGTGATTTCGAGATTGGCGCGCCCTGGACGAGGCCCAAAGAAGGCCTCTAACGGCGGCTGACGGCCATCCAACAAAATCTCGGCGTCCGGATCGGCGACGTTCATTCGCACAACGAGGTTGCTGTGCATAAAGGCGTCGACATATTCAGGATGCTGCGCCACCTCGTCGAAGACTTCTCTCATGACAGCGTAAAATTGCTCGGCGGATTGGTAGACAGGCATAGAAGGGAATCGTTGTCTGGACGCAGGTTGCCTGAGAAACGAAGCGGATCGCGTTTTGTTAGCCCTGAGTCGTCACGCTCATCTGCTGGTCGGGTTGGCGCATCTGCGCGTAAACGGGGCGTCCGATCACGCTTTCATACCATTCGATGTAACGTTGCACCGTGTTGCTGAGGTGATGGGGGCGCGACTTGGCGAGGCTCGCCTCTCCCATCTCCGCCCAGCGCTCGCGCTTGCTCAAGAAGAGCTGCACCGCTCCGGCAATGCTGGCGGGATTGAACGGGGAGAACAAATAGCCGTTGACGCCATGCTCCACCAGCTCCGGCAAAGCGCGTGCGTTGGCGGCCAACACCGGTTTTGCGCATGACATCGCCTCCAACGTGGCGATGCTCTGCAGCTCCTGGGCGCTCGGCATGATGAACGCGTCACAGCTGTTGATGAGCAGCGGCAAATCTTCAGAAGGGACAAAGCCAGGGAAAACCACCACGTGATTCAGGTTGCGGCTGTTCGTGTGTTCGAGCAGGATGTCCCGATAAAGCCCCTTGCCCGCAATGACAAACTGAATCGGCTCATGCTTCAGGATTTCGGCGGCGTCCACCAGGTCGTCAAGCCCTTTCTCCCGATCGACCCGCCCCACATACAGAAAGAGCGTGCGGTCGAGCGCCAGACCATAGCGACGCCGCATGATGGCCGGGTCCAGATCGGGGCGCGGATAAAATTCGTTCTGGTTCACGCCGCATGAGATGGCTTTGACAGGAATGCGAATGTCCTGCTTGCGCAAAATGGCGACCGCCGTCTCCGTCGGCGTCGTGGCCGCATCGAGTTGGTTAAACACCTCCAGCATGTTGCGCCACATCGCCTTGTGGACGACGCCCTGCACGCTGCGCGGAATGTAGAGGTTGTTGGACCAGTTGTTGGGGAGAAAATGATTGGTGCCGACCACAGGCAGGTTGCGACGCCGCGCCAGACGCAGCGCCGTGCGGCTCAGAAACAGGTGATCCTGGATGTGCACAATATCCGGTCGAAATTCATCCAGCACCGACTCCACCAGGCTGTCGCTGAAGGCGGTGATGTTCAGGTTGTATCCGATATGCAACGCAGGCGCCTTCTGGACGATGACGCCGTTGACGATGCAACGGCTGGCCACGCCCTTTTCCGACGGCGCCAGGACCATGACCTCTTGCCCGACCGCCGCCAGCCCCTCGGCCAGCCGGATCGTGAAAACAGCCTGGCCATTGTCCTTGCGATAGTAGGATTGCCCAACAAGCAATATGCGCATAGTCGCCGTTTTATCTCCGGTCATGGAGGGTGCCTCCTCAAGTGCAACCTCGCAACGAATTGAGTCGCCAGGCGCCAACCCTATCCCAGCATCATTCCTTACTGTTCATTTATAACATGTTCAGAGATGGCTGCAAATTTTGAGAGGGGAGCAGGCTTCGCTTCAAAGAATAAATACATCGATCGGCCAGAGCGGACAATCCAGGGAGAGGCATCCGTGCAAGACGCCTCTCCCGAGCGCACCGGCTTTCCGCTTTCTGCGTTCCATGGATGGTTCGCCCTCAGCTTTTTGGAAGCTTCGAGCTTCCAGAAAGCTTCAATGGCCGAACCGATTACGCCTTTGGTTGATCGGTCGGCGGTTGCGGAGGCTCGCGGTGTTGCTCCTCTCCCATCTGTTTGACCAAGTCTTCGAGGTTCGCCCCACCCGGCAACTTGATCTGCTCCAGAATGGTGCGCAGATTTTCCCGCAACACGACCGTCGCCTTCTGGGCGAACTCTTGTAGCTCGGCGTCGGTGGCCTGCCCGCGCGCGCGAATGCGCTCCACCAGCTCGTTTACGGTCTTCTGAATGTCCGCCTCCGCGATCTCGCCGCGCTCGATCATGCGCGTCAGCAGCTCCGAGATTTCATCTTTGGTCAACGCGATGGCGCCGATGCCGAGATGCAGCGCCTTTTGCCCCATCATGATCAGGTTGGCCGCCTGGACGATGGCTTCGTTGCGTACGTTGAGAAGCATTTCGTTCAATTGTTCGGGAAGGAGCGAACGATTCTGTTCCTCGGTCATGGTGATGCCATCCTTTCGTGAAAAATGTTTATCCCTGATTCCCTTGCCGCCTGGCGCATAGACATCCGCTCTATCTCTGTCGATGCTCTATCTCTTTCGATACATCTGCAACGCTCGTTTCAGATGCCCGCCGCTGGCCTCCAACGCAGCCCGCGCTTCTTCGCCGCCGGCGCCGGTCAGCAGCGCGAAGGCCGCCGCCTTGACCGTGCCGTGCGCCTCCAGCGCCGACTGCGCCTGTTGGGCATCGACGCCGGTGATTTCGCAGAGAATCCCCACCGCACGCGCGCGCAGCTTGGCATTGGAGGGCGCCACGTCCACCATCAGGTTTTCATACACCTTGCCGAGTCGAATCATGGTGGCGGTGGAGATCATGTTGAGCACCATTTTCTGCGCCGTGCCCGCCTTCATGCGCGTCGAGCCGGTGATCACCTCCGGCCCGCATAAGACGACGATCGGATAGTGCGCCGCTTTCTCCATGTCGGTGTGAGGATTGTTGACGATGCAACCCACTTTAGCGCCGACGCTGCGCGCGTAGCGCATGGCGGCCAGCGTGTAGGGCGTGCGGCCGGAGGCGGCGATCCCGACCACCACATCTTCGGCGCAGACGCCCAGCGCCTTCATGTCTGCAACCCCCTGCTCGGCGTCATCCTCGACGCCCTCGATCGGATAGCGCAGCGCCGGATCGCCGCCCGCAATCACGCCGACGATCCGCCGCGGGTCGATGCCGAAGGTGGGCGGGCATTCCGAGGCGTCGAGCACGCCGAGCCGTCCACTGGTGCCGGCGCCAACGTAAATCAAGCGGCCTCCGTTGGAGATGGCGTTCACGGCGGCGTCGACCAACGCTGCAATCTCATCAAGCGCCGCCTCGACCGCCAGCGCTACGCGCGCATCTTCGCGGTTGATCAAAGTCACGATTTCGAGCGTCGAGCGCTCATCGATGTCGAAGGTATTGGGGTTGCGCTGTTCGGTGATCAGGCTGTGCAGATCCATGTGGCTGCTTCCCGGCGATGATTTGGGTTTTGGAGACGCTCCTGATTGTGAGCTTCCAATCAAACGGTTAAGGTCCCTTTGGTGCTGGGCACGCCCTGCCGACGCGGGTCGATCTGGGTGGCCGCATCTAAAGCCCGCGCCAGCGCCTTGAAGAGCGCTTCAATCTTGTGATGATCGTTGCGACCGTACAGCACGCGGGCATGGAGATTTAAGCGTCCATGGATGGCGAGCGACTCGAACAGGTGAAAGATCAGGTCCGTGCCCAGCCTTCCAACCGCCGGCGTGGCGAAGTCGCACTCGAATACGCAGTAAGGCCGACCGCCCAGGTCGACGGCGACCAACGCCAGCGACTCGTCCATCGGCGTGTAGGCGTGGGCCGTGCGCACCAGGCCGCGACGTTCGCCCAGCGCCTGGTCCAGCGCCCTGCCCAGACAGATGAAGACGTCTTCGGCCGTGTGGTGCTCGTCAACGTGCAGATCCCCGCGGGCGCGCACCTTCAGGTCAAAGAGGCCGTGGCCGGCGAAGAGGGTCAACATGTGGTCGAGAAAGCCGACGCCGGTGTCAATGTCCGCCTTGCCGACGCCATCCACAAGCAGATGAACTTCGATCTCCGTCTCGCCGGTTTTGCGTTGAATCAAAGCGTCACGCATTGTCAAAGAGATTACTCCTTTGTCGTTGAAGCGCGGTTGAAGCGTTGTTGCGCCAGCGCCCGTTGATCTTCGATCAGATCCAACACCTCAGCAGGCTTCGCCACTCCCAGAAATTGGAATGTGGCGCCGGTGGCGGAGGCCGTCTGGCAAATCACGTCGCCATATTCGAAGATCGTCTGAAAGACGCCGCGACGCTGGATGTTGATGTCCTGGATGTTAAGGAGGCTGGCGATTTTGACGTCGTGGTCAAAGGGCGTCATTTTGGTGGAGTCGATGAGACGCTGATTGGTGACGATCCACAGGTCGTTCTCATAGCGATACCAGTGCAGCGCCGCATAGCCAAGCGCAACCAGCGCAACGATGACGATTAGAATATCCGCCACGAGCTGTAAGCCGCCGCCAAAACTGCGCAGCCACCACCAAATCAAGATGCCAAGGATCAACAGCAGCGCAATCAAGACAAGACGCCCGATTAAGGCGAAAGGATGGCGTTTGATAATGCGGGCGACGACTTCGCCTTCTTGTAACTGAACCGGCAGCGCCATGTTTTCCCTGGCCTTTCTTTTGCAGAACTGTGGTGATTAGAAGACATTATAGCCGGACGGCGTCGATTTCGCGCAGCGCCTCAATCAGCCGATCCGTCTGTTCAGGGCGTCCCACCGAGATGCGGATGCAGTTGTCCAGCCCCGGCTTGTTGTAATAGCGAACCAGGATGCCCTGCCGCTCCAGCGCCTGTTTGATCTCTTTGGCGTTGCGCCCGACCACGCGGCAGAGCACGAAATTTGCCTCCGACGGCTGAGGTCTCAAGTAGGAAATCGTCTCCAGCAGCGCAGTCAACCGTCGCCGCTCCGCTTTCAGCTTCTCCACGGTGGCGCGCAGATGGTCCAGATTGCGCAGGCTCGCCAGCCCGGCCACCGTCGCCGCCACGTTGACGTTGTAGGGCTGCTTGAACTTCCACAGCGTCTCCATCAGCCATGCCGGGCAGACGCCATAACCCAGTCGCAGCCCGGCGATGCCCGCCGCCTTGCTGAAGGTGCGCAGCACCACAAGGTTGTCATGACGCAGCGCCCAGCTTGCGCGGCTGGGATGGTCGGCGAACTCGACGTACGCCTCGTCCAGCGCCACCATCACCGGCAGGCGCAGCAGCCGCGCCAGGTCCTCGTCCGGCAGCCACGTCCCCGATGGATTGTTCGGCGAGGTGAGAAAGAGCAGCTTGACGCGACCGGTTGCTTGCTCCAACACCGCGCGCTCCACCGCCTCGACGTCGACGCTGTAATCGGGCCGACGCCAGACCTCGATCACCTCGGCGCCGGCGAGCTGCGCATCGAAGCTGTACATGCCGAAGGTCGGCGGGCAGTCGACGATGGCGTCGCCGGGGCGCAGAAAAATCCGACAGAGGTAATCGAGCATTTCGTCGGCGCCGTGACTGGGCAGGATATGCCCGGCGGGAACGCCGACATACTCCGCCAGGGCGGCGCGCAACTCTGTTTGCTGTGGATCGGGATAAATGTGATAGAAATTGTATTCCGCCAGCGCTTCGAGCACGGCCGGCGCCGGCCCGTATGGATTCTCGTTGGCGTCCAGTTTGATGATCTGCTCCACGGGCAGGCCGAGGCGTTCGCTGAGCACCTCGAAGGGAACGATCGGAGTGTAGGCTTCGAGTGCGTTCAGCTCGCTGCGCACCAGCCTCTGAACGTCAAAGGCGGGCGGTGGTTGTGTGGCGGAGGGTCGAGCGGCGGCGTCAGAGATCAGAGACATAGTTTTCGTCGTAGTGAATCGATTCCAGAAAGGTTTCCGTTATGGGCGTACAACTCGTTCAAAAAGCCTCAGAATTTCCTGCAAGATGAACGACCAATCGAAAATCGTGATCAGCGCTCCGAGAGTCGCCGTTGGACGGCGGCGGCGTGGGCGGTCAACCCTTCGGCGCACGCCAGCGTCTGCGCAGCCGGCCCGATGGCTTGCAGCGCCTGTTCGTTGAGGCCGACCACGCTGACGATCTTGACAAAGTCCAGGACGTTCACCGGGCTGGCGTAGCGTGCGGTCCCCCCCGTCGGCATGACGTGGCTAGGGCCGGCCACGTAGTCGCCCAGCACCTCGAAGCTGCGCTCGCCCAGAAAGACGCCGCCGGCGTTGCGCACCTGACCGAGATATTGCCAGGGATCGTGCACGAGCAGGCAGAGATGTTCGGGCGCGTAGGCGTTGGCCAGCTCGAACGCTTGCGCCAGCGACTCGGTGACGACGATGCCGCTGTTGCGCGCCAGCGAGCCTGCGATGATCTCGCTGCGCTCCAGCGTCTCCATCTGGGCATGGACGGCCGCCTGCACCGCCTCCGCCAGCGCGCGCGAAGGGGTCAACAGGATGGCGCTTGCCAGCACATCGTGTTCGGCCTGCGCCAGCAGATCGGCGGCGGCGAGCTGCGGGTCGGCGCTTTCATCGGCGATGACCAGCGTCTCCGTCGGTCCAGGCAGGCCGTCGATGCCGACGATGCCGAAGACCTGGCGCTTGGCGAGCGTCGTGAAGAGGCTGCCCGGCCCGAAAATTTTGTCGACGCGGGCGATGGGGTCGGCGCCGAAGGCCAGCGCGCCGATCGCCTGGGCGCCGCCCGCCGTGTAGACGGCGTCCACGCCGGCGATGTCTGCGGCCACCAGGATGGCGGGATGGGGCAGGCCGGTGGCGCGCTGTGGCGGTGAAATGGCTGCAACGAAGGGAACGCCCGCCACACGCGCAGGGACGACGGTCATCATTAACGAGCTGGGCAGCGGCGCCGTGCCGCCGGGAATGTAGACGCCCACGCGCTCGATGGGGCGCACGAGTTGTCCCAGCGTGCCTTCGGCGTCGTTATGAATCCAGCTCGGCGTCGGCTGACGACGATGGAAGGCTTCGACGCGCGCCGCCGCCAGCCGGAGAGCCTCCACCACCTCGGGGGCGACCGCATCGTAGGCGGCGCGGATCGCCTCCGGCGGAACCTGCAGCGCCGCCGGCGCTGCGCCGTCGAGCCGCTGCGACCATTCCAGCACGGCCGTAGCGCCACGCGCACGCACGTCGGCCAGAATGCGTCGCACCGCCTCCTCCGGTCCGATCCGTTCCCCGAAAAGCTGTTCAATGCGCTCCAGCACGGCGGGGGGAACGCTCACCTCGTCCCATGCCGTGCGCCGTAAAATCGTTCGCCTCGCAGACTCAACATCGAAAATTTGCATCGCCGAAACCTTTCTGTTGCGCGCTGCGTGTTGCGCATTGCGCGTTGGAGTCAAACGAAACACGCACCACGCAACACGCACTATCCATTCCGCACCATCTTTCACGGATCGCTGCAGTCGCGTCGGAAGCCGCAAACGGTGCAGGTGATTTTGCAATGGCGCTTGACGACCGGACTTCCGCACACCCAGCAGCGTTCGTCGTCATCCTCCGAGGGTTCGTACAAATGCGACGTCGCCGCCCTCTGAGGTTGCGGGCCGGACGAGGCGACGGACGCCGTCGCTGCGCCTGGTTGCAGCGGGTAGAAGACGGCGTCGTATGCGCACAGCCGTCCTTCCTTGTAGACAAAGCGCGCCGAAAAGAAACGATCCTGGTCGAGCCAGGGCAAAAAGATGCGGTCACCCTCCCACAGCGGCAGCGCAAGCAGGCGATCGTTGTCGATCCATTGCAGCGCGCCCTCGGCGGAATCGATCAACGTCCCGGTAAACGTGTGCGCCACGAAAACAAAGGCGTACCAATGCTCATCGGCGCGGAAGTCGGGAAAGGTGAGGATGCCGCGCAATTCTGGGTTGTGAATGCGCAGCCCGCTCTCTTCGTAGACCTCGCGGATCGCGCACATTTCCGGCGACTCTCCCGGCTCAAGTTTGCCGCCCAGCCCATTCCATTTGCCTTGATGCATGTCGCCGGCGCGCTTGATGCGATGCAACATCAGCGTCTGTCCCGGCCGCCTGACGTACACCAGCGTCGCCAGAATGTTCGCCATCGAATGATCCTTGCCCGGTGTGCAGTTGCCTTGTCATCCCTCTCGTCTTTTTCTTCATAGTACCCTACCTCGCTGGCGATGCACAAGCGTACATGGTACACTGATGCACATGCCGGCCCGTGAACGCATTCGCTCCACGCGAGCTTTGATCTTACGTCGTCGCGACATCCATGACGCCGATCGCGTCTTGACCGCGCTGACGCCCGGCGAAGGCAAGCTGGAGCTGATCGCCAAAGGCGTGCGCAAGACGAGCAGTCGCAAAGCCGGTCACCTGGAGCCTTTCGTCCATGTTGCGCTGACGCTGGCGCAAGGCAGCACGTGGGACATCATCACCGAGGCGCAGACCGTGGAGAGCTTTCGCCATCTACGCAGCCACCTGGAGGCCATCGCCGCCGCCAGCTACATCTGCGAGCTGGTCGACGCTTTCACCGGCGAGGGCGAAGACGCCCATGCGATCTGGGACTTGACGCTGGAGGCGCTGCGCATCCTCGATGAAGCGGCGGCCTACAACGCAGCGCCGGCGAATTTGCTCCCCTGGTTCGCCTTGCACCTGCTCAGCCTGACCGGTTTTCAGCCCCAATTTTTCCGGTGCCTCGCCTGCGACAAGGAGCTGGAGCCGACGGTGAATTTCCTGGCGCTCGCCGAGGGCGGCGTCCTCTGCCCTCAATGCGCGGCCCAGCGCAACGACGCCGAGGCGTTGGACGTGGACGCGCTCAAAGTGTTGCGCTTTTTCCAGAGCCGTCCTTGGACCACAGTTGCGCAGGTGAACGCGCGACCGGCGACCTTGCGCCGCGTTGAGAACATTTTGAATCGCTATCTCATCATCGTGTTGGAGCGTCAGGTGCGTTCGACGCATTTCCTGCGTCGCCTGACGGCGGCGCACATCCCGCAATCGTGAGGAAGCTCATCTATGCACATTCGCGACTATCAGGCGTGGCTGGAGGCGTGGGATCGCGCCCGCACCTGGGAGCAGGTCACATTGAGCCATACGCTTCTGCATGCGCTTGAAGAGCTTGGGGAGATCAGCAAGATCGTGCAAATGATCGAAGGATACCGCGATCCTTCGCCCGCCGATCTCGAGCGCCTGCGCGAGGAGCTGGCGCTGGAGCTCAGCGACCTCCAGGTCATGCTCTTTAAACTTGCCTATCTCTGCGGCATCGACATGGAGGAGGCGATGGCGCGCGGGCAGCGCAAGGCGGACGAACGTTTTCCCAACCCCGCCGACGGGCCGGCCGAGCGCGAAGCCTACTGGGCGCGCTATCAGGCCTACCTCCGTCGCGCCGGCCTCGAAGCGTAAGGCGCTCCTCTTTTCCCATCCCATTCAGAACAAATTTAGAACAAACGTGCGTTTGGGGTCTTGACATCGCACAGATGTTCGTGTACCATTTGGGAAAGTTGGGAAACAAACGTTCTGTTTGGGATAATGCGATTGGGAAAGCGCCATGAACTTCTCCGACCTTTCTGAACGCCAACAACGGATTATTCACTTCATCGTCGAATTCACGCGGCGGAATCACTACCCGCCGTCGATCCGAGAGATCGGCGACCATGTCCACATCAGCAGCACTTCGGTGGTCAAGTACAATCTCAGCAAGCTGGAATCCTATGGGTTCATTTCGCGGGCGCCGGACAAGAGCAGAGGGTTGAGCGTCAATTTTCCGGCGCTGCTGGCGAGCGGTTATCCCCTTCAACAAAACGGCGAGTCGCTTCAAAAAGCGGCATTCGTCGAGGAAACGTCCACCCCCCAGAGGGCGCCGGAGCTGGAATATGACACAGCCGATGAGTCGCCTGTAGAGCGGGCGTCGTCGCGGCGTTTCCGCGTGCCGATCCTGGGCAAGATCGCTGCAGGCTCGCCGATTGCGGTCAATCCCAGAGAGGCGTATGACCCGGAGGACTGGATTGAGCTGGCCGAAGGGCTGTTGAACGTGCCTGCAGACAATCTCTTTGCGCTGCGCGTGCAGGGAGATTCGATGATCGACGCCAGCGTGCTCGACGGCGACATTGTGATCTTGCGCCATCAGGAGACGGCCGAAGATGGGGACATGGTGGCGGCGTGGATTGAAGGCGATGAGGAGACGACGCTGAAATTTCTGCAGCGCGAAGGCCCCAATGTGCGGCTGATCCCCGCCAATCCGAACCCGGAGTATCAGCCGATTGTGCGCCCTGCGGACAAAGTTCGCATCAACGGCAAAGTCGTCTCCGTCATTCGCGTGTTAAAGTAGAGACGTTCCATTGCATAAAAAAAGCGGGCGCTCTGCCCGCTTTGTGGAGAGGCGTTGGCTGCATTTTTGAGACGACGCACCGGTTAGCTGGCGGCCGCGTCAACGCATGCCCTGTCCAAGCGCTTACGCATTGGCTGCGTTTTCGAGATAACGCACAGCATCGCCGACGGTGATGATTTTTTGCGCATCTTCGTCGTTGATCTCTCCGCCGAACTCTTCTTCAAAGGCCATGATCAACTCGACGAGATCGAGGCTGTCGGCCTCGAGATCCTCGCGAAAATTGGCGTCCATGGTGACATCTTCTGCGTCGACCCCAAGTTGATCGACAATAATTGCTCGGACTCGTTCAAAAGTGCTGTTTTCGCTCATAATCGTAATCTCTCCTCTTTTCAGTGCCACTGCTCGGATGTGTTCTGGTTTTGTTGCATCAACGCCCGATGGCTTTCATTCCCGGCAGGGTCATTGGCAAAATCGTAACGGCTATTGTAGACCAGTGTAAAACTCCCTGTCAAACATACGGCGTGTCTTTTTTGCTTTGAAAGTTCCAGACCGCCAGAGAATAAAGTCATCGGCGTTTATTGGACTTCGCCGAAATTTCATAACACCGTTTGCACGGAGAAGTTGCGCGCTTGTCGGCGGATTGGGTGCGTTTTTCCTGCGGGAATCGTACGGCAACGGCGCTGCAACAAAGTCTTGTATACTGAAAATTGAATTGTCTGATGGGATGATTGGTTCAACGCTCTGAGAAGCGTCCGACACTCGTCGATGGGATTCAGCGGTTTTTCTACAGCTGTCGGTCGTTTGGCAGAGTTGTGAAGTTTGAGGGGAGCTTACTTCACAATTCGAACCAGCACCTCCTTTGGTTCCTCCTTTGTACAGGCCCGCCACCGCTTATGCGGTGGCGGGCGCTTTTTTAGCAATTCACATCCTTGAAATTGCGTATAGTGATAGCAAGGCAATTTGCGAACCTGGTTTCTGCATGAGCCATTTTTCGTATAACGAGACCGATTTGGCCGGCGGCGATCGCTGGTCGCCGCCTTTCTCTCTCCGAATAAGGGAAGCTTCTCTTCTGCGACCCCGATGGATGCAAGATGTTCGCCGCCTCCTCCAGGAAACTCTGAGCTTTCTGGAGGAGGGTTGTTTATACTGGCAGGTCAGGCTCGCCCCACAATTTTGCATAGTCATCGTCCGCCCCACTTGCGTCCCTGAGGATATTTCAGATAGTCATCGATCTGAAATGTTTGTTGAAAATTTTCCCTATTGCGCATAAGGAACTGCAATGCTATGATCGCCAGCGATAGCCGGAGATCTGCTGTGCTCGCCATCGCGCAGCAGCGTCATGATTGCCATCGCAATTGCCATCGAATAGGAGGACATCATGTGGCGTCATATCCGTTTCCCTCTTGCCAGGTTGTTGTCCAGGCGCTCCCTACGGCAGTTCCATGGCCTCAGCCCTGGCGCTCAACGCAGCGTGAGCCTGGTCGTCGTTCTTGCCATCGTCGCCGGCATTGCGGCGGTGATCGTCCAGCCCGCCTCCACGAGCGCTTCGCTCACCAATCTTCTGTACAATGGCGGTTTTGAGCAAGGGTTCACCCATCAGCCGGGCTGCGGCGCCGTCGGCAGCGGGTGGCAGTGCTTCACCAACGGCGGCGCCGTCCATTATGGCTTTTATGACGACCAATGGGATCGCGTGGTTGCCGAGGGCAGCCACAGCCAGATGATCGAGCTGAACACGTACGGCATAATGCTGGGAGACGCCGACCGGTACGCCGGCATCTACCAGACGGTGCCTGTGGTCGCTTGGGGGGAATACACGCTTAGCCTCAAAGGACTGATTCGCACCACCAATCTGGAGGGCGACCCGTGGCGTTATCGGGTGCAGGTGGGGTGGACGTTCGGCCCCTACCCAGACTGGACGCGCGTCACGAACTGGATGGACGTGGGCTGGGACAAGTATTATCTGCGCACCGAGCCTGGTGCCTTCAACAGCTTCACCACGCGCCTGCGCGCAGAGGCCAGCCACGTGACGGTGTATGTTCGCGTCTGGAAGAAGTGGGGTGTGCCAGAAGAAGAGCTGGACGTCAACCTGGACGCAATTTCGCTGGTGGGCCCCGCTCCGCACGCGCCTCAGCATCCGCCGATCCTGCCCGTATATGGCGGGGTTGACCCGCTCGACCCAGGGTTCAGCGCGCAGCCGCCGATCGAGGCCACTCCTCCGATCTATCTCATTCCTCCAGGCGTCTGCGCAGGCCCCAATCTGGTCTACAACGGCGACTTCGAGGGCGGCTTCAACGCCGTCTCCATCGGTCATGTCGGCGCCAGTTGGGGCTATTTCACCAACGGCGGCGGCGCAGAGTACGGTTTCTACGATGATCAGTGGCCGCGCGTTGTGGCGGACGGCCGACACAGTCAGCTCATCGAGATCAACACCTGGAACCGATACCCCGTCGACAACGATCGTTACGCCGGCATCTATCAGTACATCAAAGGCCTGCACCCGGGCGCCACCTATGAGTTCAGCATGAAAGGGCTGCTGCGCGGAGAAGGCAACGAGGACGATCCCTATCGCTTTGCGGCGCAGTGGGGCTTCTTGCCCGGCTACAGCGGCGACTGGCAGGCGGTGAGCAACTGGACGGAGATGAATCTGGGGCCGATCGGCGCGCGCACCGATCCAGGGCCGATGGTGCATTACTCGATGAAATTTGTAGCGCCCGCCTCGGAGATCACGCTCTTCATTCGCGGCTGGAAGAAGTGGGGCATTCCCAACGTCGAGATGGACTTCAACATCGACAGTGTGGCGGTTGTGGCCTGCGGCGGTTCTGGCGGCCCGGTGGCGCCTCCTGTCGTGCACCCGAAGCCGCCGATCGGCGAGTGCGGGTGGGCGCCGGACTGTGAAGATCTCTTCCCGCCGATTGTCCAGCCGGTTCCACCGATCGCCGAATGCCAGCCGGGCGTTCCGGATTGTGCGGCGCTGTGGCCGCCGTCTGGGCCGGGCGGCGCCTGCACCTATGTAGTGCGCCCCGGGGACACGCTGGCCTCGATTGCCCATCGCCATGGCGTCAGCCTCTCCCATCTGATCGCCGTCAACAACATAGTGAATCCAGACCTGATTTTTGTCGGACAGGTGCTGACGTTGCCCGGCTGTTCCGGCGTGGTTACGCCGCAGCCGCCGATGGTCAGCCCTCCTTCGGCGGGGCAGACCTACGTCGTGCGTCCGGGCGACACGTTGAGCCAGATCGCTGCATGGCGCGGCGTCTCGGTGGACTATCTCTGTCAGCTCAACGGCCTCAAAAATCCCAACTTCATCTATGTTGGGCAGGTGCTAATCATACCGTGAGCACACGGGTTGATTAGATAGACTCCTTCGATGGCAGTGCAGGCTGCGGTTCCGGCTCCGCAGCCTGCACTGCATCCTAAGGAAAGCGGCGGCGCTGTGCGGAGCGCCGCCGCTCTTTTGCGTCAAAATGGTGCGCTCGAGGATCGAGCTATTCTAATGGGCTGACCCACCGTTCTGTTTGATCGCCTTCGGCCACCCATCCTTCGATGTCGCCGCTGTCGGAGCGAATCTGGAACCAGGTGTAGCCGCTGGCCTGTTGGGGGCCGCCCATCACCGTAAACTCCTGACCGGGGTTGACGCGCGTGATCAGGCGGGCGTCGGTGCCGGGCGTCTCGCGCACCGAGAGTTGGCCGGTGCTCATCGTGATGCGCACGCGTTCGCCCACGCGCGGAGAGCGGTTGACAGGCTCCGGCTGGCCCATCTGCGGGCTGAGCAAGTCGGTTTCGCCGTCGTTTTCCACCGACCAGCCGATATTGCCTTCACCGTCGTCCAATTTCCACCAGCGGTAGCCATCCGCCTCGACTGGCCCATCGATGACGGTCACCCTCAGGCGCGAGGGGAGATAGCGCACGAGCGCAGCGGAAATCGTCGGCTCCTGGCGCATATTGACGCCGTTGGGCGCCACCACGCGCGCCGGCTGCCCGATCATGAGCGCTGTCCCGGGGATCGGCGTCGGCGTGAACGTGGCGGTCGGCTCTGGCGTGGGGGTGTCGATTATGAGGGGCAGGATCGGCGTCTCAAGCGCCACCGGGCCGCCTGATGGGCCGCTGGGTTCGACGCTCTCGGTGCTCGGAGGGGTCGGCGTAGGCGTCGGGCGATCGGCGAAACTGCCGCACGCCAGCGTAGGCGCTCCCCATATCAGAGCGACTGCAAACAATATGCGTAGCCTGCTGCGTCGTCTTTTTCCCTCGCCGGGCGAGGCAATCGAAGCCTTGTTGTTCATAAAACGAAATTATATCGCATTTACGTCCAGCGCGCTATACTTGTATTAAACGAAATCTCAATGAGATGGACAAGTTCCGGTGTTCAGAGCGTGATCGCTTTCAGCCATTGGATATGCGGCAGCGCGCTGATCTGGGCCTGCAGCTCGGGTGTTGTCGGTTCATCGGTGCCGAGCGCCATGATGGCTTCGCTGCGCGGGGCGCGGCGGCCGACGTGCATGAAGCTGATGTTGACGTCGGCGTTGCCCAGGATGGTGCCGACTGCGCCGATGATGCCCGGTCGGTCGTTGTGCAGCGCCAGCAGCACATGGCCCGACGCGGGGAAATCCACCCACAGATCGTTGATGGCCACGATGTGCGGCTCTCCCTGTAAAATGGCGCCGCGCACGGTCCAGCGCTGGGCGCCCGAGGTCGAACGCAGCGTGAGCAGGCTTTCGTAGGCGAACTCGCGCTGATGTTTTTTGCGTTCGATCAGGTTCATGCCTCGCTTTTCCGCCAGCAGCGACGCATTCACCAGATTGACGCGCACCGAGACGACGTCCGACAACATGCCTTTGATCACCGCAGCGCGGATGTAGCTCAGATCGAACTCGGCGAGATCGCCTTCGGCGGTCAGCTCGACGTCGCCCATTCCCTGCGCTCCGAGCTGTTTCATGAAGCGCCCCATGCGCTCCGCCAAATCGATGTAGGGCACCAGAAACTCCAGGTCTTTGGGCGGAATGATGGGCGCGTTGACGGCGTAGCGCGCCGGTCGGTCATTGAGCACGTCGAGCACCTGAAGCGCCACATCTTCGGCCACCTTTTCCTGCGCTTCGACCGTGCTGCCGCCCAGGTGAGGCGAGAGGATGATGTTTGGGCAGCGGCGCAGCGGGCTGTCGGCGGGAAGCGGCTCCTGTTCAAAGACGTCGAGCGCTGCGCCGGCCAGCCTGCCCGACTCGATGGCTTCCACCAACGCCAGTTCGTCGACGACGCCCCCACGCGCGACGTTGATCAGGCGCGCCGTCGGCTGCATGAGCGCCAGCCGTTCGCGGTTGATGAGGTTGCGCGTCTGCGGCGTCAACGGCACGTGCAACGTGACGAAGTCCGACCGCGACAGCAGCGTATCCAGGTCGGTCAGCTCGACCCCGCGCTGGTGTGCATATTCGGTGGTGACGTAAGGGTCATAGGCCAGCACATGCATGCCCAGCCCCTGGGCGCGGCGCACGACCTCCTGGGCAACGCGCCCCAGGCCGATGGCGCCGAGCGTCTTGCCGCGCACTTCCACGCCCATGAATTGGTTGCGTTTCCACAGGCCGGCGCGCACGTGGGCGTCCGCCTGTGGAATGTGGCGCGCCAGCGCCATCAGCATGGCGATCGTGTGTTCGGCGGCGGCCACGACGTTGCCGGTGGGCGCGTTGACGACGATGACGCCGGCCTGGGTGGCGGCGTCGACGTCGATGTTGTCCACGCCGACGCCGGCGCGACCGACCACGCGCAGCCGAACGCCAGCGCGCAGCACTTCCGCCGTCACCTGGGTGGAGCTGCGCACCAGCAGGGCGTCATAGTGAGGGATGATTTCGATCAATTGTTGAGGCGTGAGGTCGGTGCGCACGTCGACTTCGATGTTGGGCGCCGCCAGCAGCGGGGCCAGCCCGGTTTTTGACATGCTGTCGCTGACAAGAACTCGAAAGTGTTCAGCCATGATTGCACTCCGGATATTGTGTGAGAGGGTGACAGCGCTACATGGATTCCGGTGCGCTGATGCCCAAAAGGGTGAGAGTTTTGACCAGGACGATGCGAGTGGCCTGACAGAGCTGAAGCCGCGCTTCGCTCAACGTCGGGTTGGAAGGGTCCACCACTCGACAGTCCCGATAGAAGCCGTTGAAGGTCTTGGCGAGCTCCACTGCGTAGTGGGTGAGGTTGTGGGGGGAGAGTTTTTCAACCGCCAGCTCGATCTGTTCTTCCAGCTCGAGCAATTTGCGGATCAAAGCCAGCTCGGAAGGATGCGTCAAAAGCGCAACGTGCGGCGTGGCGCCGGCGGCGGGATGAACGCCTTCGCTGTTGGCCTTCACCAGGATCGAGCAGATGCGGGCGTGGCTGTATTGCACGAAGAAGACTGGATTTTCTTCGGTCTGTTGTTTCGCCAGATCGAGGTCGAACTCGATCGTGCTTTCAGGCCCGCGCGTCAGCAGGTTGAAACGCACGGCGTCGGCGCCGACTTCGTCCACCACCTCGCCGACGGTGATCAGGTTGCCGCGGCGCTTGCTGAGTTTGACCTCCTGTCCGTTGCGCATCAATTTGACCAGGCCATGCAGCACGATGGTCAGCCGCGAGGGGTCAAGCCCGAGCGCCGCCATCACTGCGGCCATGCGCGGCACATGGCCCTGGTGATCGACGCCCCAGATATTGACGACGTGGTCGAAGCCGCGCACGACGAATTTATGGTAATGATAGGCGATGTCGGAGGCGAAATAGGTCGGCATGCCGTTGGAGCGGATCAGCACCATGTCCTTGTCAACGTTTGGGTATTTGCTGGCAAGGAACCAGGTGGCGCCGTCGCGCTCGACGACGTCGCCTTGGGCGCGCAGCTTCTCGATCACCTCGTAGACGAGGCCGCTGTCGTAGAGGGATTGCTCGCGGAACCAGCAGTCGTAGCGAATGCCGAGCTTGCCGAGCTCTTCCTGGAGGGCGGCCAGCACGATCTCCTCGCTGATCGGCTTCAGTTGTTCGATTGCCTCGTCTTTGGGCATGTGCAGGAAGCGGTCGCCATACTGTTCGATCAGGGTTTGCGCATAGTCAAACATGTACTCGCCGGCGTAGCCATCCTCCGGGATCGGCTCATCACGGCCGAAAAGTTGGGCGTAGCGCGCATAGAGGGTGGCGGCGAAGAGGTTGAACTGGTTGCCGGCGTCGTTGACGTAGTATTCGCGCTGCACGCGATAGCCCGCCGCCGCCAGCACATTGGCGAGCGAGTCGCCCAGCGCGCCGTTGCGGGCGCCGCCGTAGTGGAGCGGGCCGGTGGGGTTGGCGCTGACGAATTCGACCTGCCAGTGCTCCCCGCGACCGCGGTCGAGATTGCCAAAGGTTTCGCCGGCTTCTACGATGGCGTTGACCTGCTCTTGCAGCCAGCGCTCTGAGAGATGGAGGTTAATGAAGCCGGGGCCGGCGATCTCGACGCGACCGAGCAAGCCATCTGTTGGGATATGCTCCACGATCGCCTGAGCGATGGCGCGCGGATTGCCGGAGCCTCCTGCTTTACGCAGCGCCGCCGCAGCCATCATGGCGACGTTTGTGCTGTAGTCGCCGTGATCGGCCTGCTTGGGACGCAGCACCTCAACGGAGAGCGACTCCAACGCCGGCAATTGGCCGCTCGTTTGAGCTGCGTGGATCGCTTGTTTAAGCAACTGTTGAATTTGTTCTCGCACCATAAAGCAATTGTTAAAGCAATCGTTAAAGGAGTCGTTGTCGAATCCGCTGTTCAAACTTTGGTCATGTCTCTCCAGTTGGGCCCGACTTCTACATCCACTTTGAGCGGGACAACCAGGTGATAGGCGGTGGACATTGTCTCGCGCACGAGGCGCACGGCGTTTTCCACTTCCTCGGGCGGCGTTTCCAGCACAAGCTCATCGTGCACCTGAAGCAGCAGTCGCGTGCGATAGCCGCCGTCCTTCAGTTGTTCGTATAGTCGGATCATGGCGATCTTCATGATGTCGGCGGCTGTGCCCTGGATCGGTGCGTTGATGGCGGCGCGTTCGACGGCGGCGCGCTGACTGGGAGGCAGTCGCCCGCTTTTCAGTTCGGGGAAAAAGCGTTTGCGCCCCAACAGCGTCTGCACGTACCCTTTTTCGCGCGCTTCCTCCAGGATGCGATCCAAAAAGGCGCGGATGCGCGGGTAGGTTTGGAAATATTGGTCAAGGAACTGGCGCGCCTGCTCGCGCGTCAGTTCGGTGCGGCTGCTCAGACCGAATTCGCTGACGCCATAGATGGTGGCGAAGTTGATCGTCTTGCCGAGGCTGCGCTGCTCGCGCGTGACCGCTTCGACGGGAACGCCGAACAGTCTGGAGGCGGTGACGGCGTGGATGTCCTGGTCCGCCTGGAACGCCTCGATCAGCAGCGGCTCATTGGCCATGTGCGCCAGCACGCGCAGCTCGACCTGGCTGTAGTCCGCCGAGATCAGCTGCCAGCCGGGCGGCGCGACGATGGCGCGGCGAATTTGGCGGCCGATCTCCGTGCGGATCGGGATGTTTTGCAGGTTGGGGTTGCTGCTGCTGAGCCGCCCGGTGACGGCGCCGGTCTGGCTGAAACTGGTGTGGACGCGGCCGGTCTGTGGGTTGACCAGCGCAGGAAGGGCGTCGACGTAGGTGCTGCGCAGCTTTTCGAGCTGGCGGTGCTCCAGGATCAGCTCGATGACGCGCTGCTGCGCCGGCGAGAGGTCGTCGCCGTAGGCGGCCAGCGTTTCGAGCACGTCGGCTGCCGTGCTGTAATGGCCGGACGCCGTTTTTTTCAACCCTTTGGCCGGGAAGCCCATCTCCTCAAACAACACCTGGCTGAGCTGCTGGGTGCTGCGCAGATTGAATTCGTGGCCGACGACTTCGTATAGAGCCTGCTCCAATTCGTATAGCCGTTTGGAGAGTTCGGCGGACATCTGCTTTAGAAATTCGACGTCGAGCAGCACGCCCGCCATTTCCATGTCGGTGAGCACAGGCAGCAGAGGGCGCTCAATCGTGCGATAGAGCGTATCGAGGTTGGCTTCCTTTAGCTTCGGCTCCAGAATTGCGTATAGCCGAATCGTGGCGTCCACGTCGGCTCCACAATAAGCCGCCGCCTGTTCAAGCGGCGTCTGGTCGATCGTGATCTGCTTGCGTCCGCTGCCGATCAGCTCGGTCAGTTCGGTCATCTTCCAGCCCAGCTCGGCTTCCGCCAGCGCCTTGAGGCCGAGCGAACGGCTGGCGGGGTCGAGCAGCCAGGCCATCAGGAGCGTATCGTCGAGCACTCCTGCGACGTCGAGGCCGTGGCGGCGCAGCACGATCAGGTCGTATTTGGCGTTGTGCGCGACTTTCGGCAGCGCTGCATCGGTGAAGAAGGGGCGAAGCGCCGCCGCTGCGTGCGACCAGTCGAGCTGCGCTCCGGCGGTGTGCGTCACGGGAATGTAGGCGGCCTGTCCCGGCGCCCAGGCGACGCCCAGGCCCACCAGCGCTGCTTGCATGGCGTCGGTGGCGGTGGTTTCGACGTCGAAGGAGAGACGCTCCGCTGTGCGCAACGATTCGACAAGGTTCGCAAGCGTCGCCTCGTCTTGCACGATCAGAACGTTGCGTTCACCGTCGAGCGCCAGAGGCGCCGCAACAGCCGTCGCCGCGCCGAAGAGCGCCATCTGCCCAGACGATTGCTCTGCAACGGCGGGCGTCTGCGCCGAGTTTTGCGGCGAAAGCGGCAGCTCCTTGAGCAGGCTGCGAAATTCGAGTTCGTGGAACAATTCGAGCACGGCGGCGGGATCGTAGGTGCGCGCAGCGCACTGCGCAAGGTCAAAGTCGATGTCGAGGTCGGTGTGGATTGCGACCAGACGGCGGTTGCGCATCACCTGCTCGCGCGCTTCGCTCAACGCCTGTCGCAGCTTGACGCCGCCGATCTCGTCCAGGCGCTCGTAAATGCCTTCAAGGGAGCCATACTGCTGCAACAGCTTGATGGCGGTCTTTTCGCCGACGCCGGGCACGCCGGGAATGTTGTCGGAGGCGTCGCCGGTCAGCGCCTTGAAATCGATGAACTGCTGGGGCGTGAGGCCGTAGCGCTCCCGGACCTGTTCGACGCCGTAGATGGTCGTGACAGGGTTGGGTCCGCCCGACGTATAGAGGATTTTCACCCGCTCATCGACCAGCTGGAACATATCGCGATCGCCGGTCATCACCAGGACGTCGTGACCTTGCGCCGCCGCCTTGCGCGCCAGCGTGCCCAGGACGTCGTCGGCCTCGAAGTCCGGGTAGGAGATGATCGGGATGTTGAACGCGCGCAGCAGGCTTTCGATGCGCTCCATCTGTGTGCGCATGTCATCGGGCATCACTTCGCGCGTCGCCTTGTATTGAGGAAATTCGGCGTGACGCCAGGTCTCCCCTGCGTCAAAGGCGACGATGATGCAATCGGGGTGATAGTCGCGCAGCGCGGCCAGCAATTTGCGTGCAAAGCCATAGACTGCGCCGGTCGGCTCGCCCGCGCGGGTGGAAAGCGGCGTTTTGATGCCGAAGTAAGCGCGATAGGCCTGAGAATGGCCGTCGATCAGCAGTAGAAGCGCCATGATGGATGTTCCGTTCTGGGCGGCGCGGCGATCGATGCGTCCGTCGCGTTGCCCACCGCCTCCGCCCCTGCGCAGTGCAAACGCCGACGATGCAGGGGAGAGCCGCTCATTCGATTACGAGGGCGCCCTCTTCCACCAGCGCCATGATCTGGGGATATTTGAGAATCGAACGCAACGTGCGCATCCGCCGACCGGCGTCCAGTCGATAGCGTCCGGCGGGCAGGTCTAGGATGAGGTTTTTGTTGCTTCGATTGACAAGGACAATGATGTCATCTGGATTTTCCTTCCAGGTGTATTCTTGTATCTCGTTGTGCTCCCTGAGCTTGGTCATACCCATCCTCTTTTACGATACATACGGTTCCCATGCTACGAAGCCCTGGCGACAGGCGCCAATCGTCAGTTCATTGTACCCGCCTATGTGTATTTTCGACAAGAAGCTCTGGAAACAGGATGCTTTTAGTTGTATTGGGGCGATGGAAAGCGCACTAGCGTCCATGAGCGACTGAACGAAAAATTTTCATCGATTTGCGCGCGCTCTTTTTGGGTGGGGGGGACTTTTTAACAGGAAAGGCGCGCAGCAGACGCTGCAGACGTCGTTGCACCCGTGGCTTAGAGGGGCGGTTTTGCCAGAGCGAGACGCCTGCCATCATAGCAAAGCTCGCTGTGTACAGCAGCATGAAAATGGCTGTAAACCACCCTTGCGAAACCACGATCAGCCACGTCGCCCACATTGCATAAAACATCAAGCCGATTTCCATCAGTAGGACGCGGTCGAGAGGGAGCGCGTAATTGCTGTTGCGCCAGCGATCTTGCGCATGTTCGACGCGAAATTTGGGTGTGCGTTGAAATGCACCGCCGCGGCTGCGCAATCCTTGCCAGACGGCTAATGAGTTGTTGAGACAGACGCCTATTCCCAGGAGCATGAGAAGCGGCAAATAAAGCCAATGGCGCCACCATTGGGAACCATAGAGCCTGCGTTGGCCGATTGCATAGAGCAACGGTGGGCCGAGCGAGGTTAGCCCAAGCAGGGGCATGGGCGAAGGCAACTCGCCCTTCAGCAATAGGAGCGGTGGAATGCTCAGCAGCAACAGCAGCAACATTGGATGGACCAGATAGCTGCCTAGATGGATCAGAGCGAACAAGCGGACGACCAGCGGACGCTCACTGCGCCAGACGCGTGCGCCGAGTTTGCGCAAGGTCTGGATGCTGCCTTTGGCCCAACGGAACTGTTGTCGCTTATAGGCGCTCAGTTGCGGAGGGATTTCCGCAGGGGCCGCGACATCGTTGAGATAGCAAGGTCTCCACCCGGCCAGCTGCGCACGATAGCTGAGGTCCAGGTCTTCGCAGAGCGTATCCTCCTGCCAGCCACCGGTCTGTGGATCTTCGATGCAGGCGCGACGCCACACGCCGGCCGAGCCGTTGAACCCAAGAAAGTAATTCGCCGCCTGTCGCCCTTCCTGTTCAACTGCGAAGTGTCCGTCGAGCGCCAGGGCCTGACTTTGCGTGAGTGGGGAATACTCTCGATTCAGATGTCCCCAACGGCTTTGCACAAAGCCGATCCTTCCACCTTCAGGCTCTAGGAAAAAATAGGGGATCGTGCGCCGCAAGAAATCGGGCTCCGGTCGAAAGTCTGCATCGAAGATGGCGATGAAGTCACCTGTCGCCTGCGGCAAGGCATGCGCCAGCGCGCCGGCTTTGTATCCTGTGCGGTCGCTGCGCCGCACGACCGAGATGTTGCAGCCTTGTTCGCGCCAGCGGGCTGCACAGCGATCGACGATAGCAATGGTTTCGTCGGTGGAGTCATCGAGCACTTGAAGCTGCAATAGATGGCGTGGGTAGTCCAATTGAGCGCACGCGTCAATCACGCGCTCTGCGACGTAACGCTCGTTGAAGATGGGTAGCTGGACAGTGACGGCGGGCCATGCAACCGGCTCTATCGGACGCTTCGTCGGGGACGTGAGGCGAGCCTGCTGCCAGACAAGCCAGAGCGCATGGAGGCTGTAGACTGCCAGCCCTGCTGCGCAGACCAGATAAAGAAACTCAAGTCCAAAGACGATGATGTGCAGCATATCTTGCCTAAATATACTGTGTTGCCAGGAGGCTATCCAAATGTGATATACTCTGGATACATTGCGTTTGTTTTTCCAGTCCTGGACGGCGCCGACGAAAGGTCGTCGGCGCCGAGGTCCGTACGCCTGCGCTTTGATTTGGATAGGAGCCTGGCATGAAAATGCAGTTCACATTTGAGCCCGCTGCAGAAGTGCTCGCTCCGGAGGCACTTCAGAACATCGTCGAGATGTTCGGAGACGAAGACGCCGACGCCATTCTGGAGCTGATCGACACCTTTTTGGTGGAGTCCACCAAACAATATGAGGAAATGCGTGCGGCGCTGGCGGCGGGCGATTGGGTGAAGTTGCATCGAATGGCGCACAGCCTAAAGTCTAGCAGTGCGACGTTCGGCGCTATGCGCCTTTCGCAGGTCGCCGCTTTTATCGAAAAGGTCGCCAAGGCGCAGTGCCAGGAAGCCGACTGTGCGGCGCTGTTGGATCTGTTGGCGACCGAGCATGAGGCGGCGTGCGCCCAGCTTCGCCAGGCGCGAGCGCGTTTCGCCGGCGAAGACGCCGGTTCATGAAGGAAAGACCCCACAAAATATTTCACCAAACGCAAAGGGCGCAGAGCCAGCTGCGCCCTTTGTTTGTTTGCTGTGAACGCTCCGGACGATTCCGGCTTACTCTTCGCTCGCCTCTTCCTTGTGCTGGGCGATGATCTCGGCGGCGATGTGGCTGGGCACCGGCTCATAGTGATCAAACTGGATCGTGTACACCCCGCGCCCCTGCGTCATGGAGCGCAGGTCGGTGCTGTAGCGCATGATCTCCGCCAGCGGCACCATGGCGCGCACGACGGTGCGGTTGTTCTTTTGCTCCATGCCGAGCACGCGTCCGCGCCGCGTGTTGAAGTCGCTCATCACGTCGCCCATGTATTCGTCGGGCACCGTCACCTCGACAATGTAGATCGGTTCGAGCAGGACGGGGCTGGCCGCCTTGAAGGCGAGTTTGAAAGCTTCGCGGCCCGCCGTCTGGAACGCAATGTCCTTGGAGTCCACCGGATGTTCCTTGCCGTCGTAGACGACCGCCTTGACGTCCACCACCGGATAGCCGGCGATCACCCCGCTTTCCATGACCGATTTGATGCCCTTTTCGATCGAGGGGAAGAAGGAGCTGCTGATGGCGCCGCCGAAGACTTCGCTGGCGAATTCGTAGTTGCCGCCGGGAAGCGGCTCCAGGCGCATGTGTACTTCGGCGAACTGGCCGGCGCCGCCGGTCTGCTTTTTGTGGCGATATTGCGCCGAAGCGACCTTGGTGATGGTCTCCTGATAGGGCACCTTGGGCATGCTGGTCTCCACATTGGCGCCGAATTTTTGCACCATGCGGTTGACGGCGACGTCTACGTGCGTTTCCCCCATGCCCTGCAGCACGGTCTGCTTGGTCGCCTTGACGTTCTGATAGCGCAAGGTGGGGTCTTCCTCGCAGATGGCGGCCAGCGCCGGCCCCATCTTGCTGCTGTCGGCCTGCGTCACCGGCGCCACCGCCACCGAGTAGAGCGGATGCGGATAGACGGGCGGCTTGATGGTGAGCACCTGATCGGCCGTGCAGAGCGTGTCGGTGGTCTGCAGGTCGTCCATCTTGGTGATGACGCCGATGTCGCCGGCGACGAGTTCATCGACGTTCTGCAGCTCTTTGCCGCGCACGTTGAAGAGATTGGCGACGCGCGCGCTCTTGCCGGTGCGCGCGTTGACGACCTGCATATCTTTGCTGATTTTGCCGGAGAACATGCGAATGAAGCTCATGCGCCCGACGTAACGGTCGATCAGCGTCTTGAAGACGGCGCCCGCCACCGGTCCGTTGACGTCGCACTCGAGCTGAATCTCTTCACCGTTCTTGAGCGCCGGCACGCTGCGCTCGTTGGGCGCGGGCACGTAGCGCCGCAACGCCTGCATCAGTCGTTCGAGGCCGATGCCTTTGAGCGCCGTGCCGCAGTAAACCGGCGTGATGGCGCAGTTCTTGACGCCGACGTGCAGCCCATGGCGCACCTCGTCGACCGTTAACTCCTCTCCATCCAGGTATTTCATGATCAGCTCGTCGTCGGCTTCGGCGGCCGCCTCGACCAGCGCCACGCGCGCCTCTTCCGCCTCCGCACGATATTCCTCCGGAATAGGAGCCTCCTTGCCTTCCGGCCCCAGGTACGCCTTCATTTCGATCAGCCCGATGACGCCTTGAAAGGCGTCGGCTGAGCCGATCGGAATCTGAAAAGGGACAATCTTTTCATCGCCGAGCGTCGTGCGCAGGCTCTGCACGGCGTTGGCGAAGTTCGCATTTTCCCGATCCATGCGGTTGACGAAGATGATGCGCGGTTTTTCCAGCTCCCGCAGCCGCTCGTATGCAAGCTCCGTGCCCACCTGGCAGCCGGAGACGGCATCGACGATCACCAGCCCAGCCTCGGCCGCAAACAGCCCGCTGATCACTTCGCCGACAAAATCTTGATATCCAGGGGTGTCGATCAAATTGATTTTGGTGTTTTCAAATTCAATTGGAATCACCGACAAATTGATCGAAATGCCACGGCGGTGCTCCTCAGGGTCCCAGTCCGAAACTGTAGAGCCGTCCTCCACGCGCCCCATGCGGCTGATGACGCCTGTCTTGAACAACAACGCTTCGGTCAGCGTCGTTTTGCCTGCCCCGCCGTGGCCGAGCAAAGCCACGTTGCGGATCTGCTCCGTTTGATACTTTGCCATGTAAGCCTCCAAACCATCGATGAATGACTGAAAGATGAACCCACGCCTGAACCATCATCGGCCTTGCATACGCGGCGTGGTTTTTACAGACCAAAGGGAGCCGCCTGCCACCGAATGCCTCCGCCGACTGACGGGTCGAAGCCTACTATCTTGAAGGTTTGACGATGAGGGCTTCCACACGTCCTGAGCGCTCGCCGGAGCTCACTCGCTATGCACGGGCGCAGTCCGAAGCGCCCCTGCGAACGAACCTGAAAGGATTAGAAGAATATTCTGGGCGTAAACGCCAATAGCCCACCGATGTTTCGGCGGGCGTCTGGCGCTGCATAAGCAGAGATTCTGTTGTTGAAGTTTGTTCCTATCAGATTCTGTGTTCACGTCTGATTAAGAATTGTACGCAAAAGCCGAGGGAGGGTCAACTTGAACAGCGATTGTCAATTTAGTTGCATCGGAAGGTTGCGATCAAGATGTCATTGCGCCGTAGCCTTCTGCGAGCGACGCACTCTTCATCTCTATGAGTTTAACCATCCGTTATCAGTGCGTTGATCCTGGCTTAACGTCTCTGGCGCTTAATAGAGTGTGCTTTGCGTCCAAAGATGGACTTCATCGATTCATCGAAGCAGAGCAAGGCTCTGCCCCATTGATCTGATTTTGCGTGGTGTTTTATGGCGGCAATTTTGTTGCTGGTGGACGGCCTGCGTCCAGATGCCCTCTCGCTGGTCGATGCGCCTCAGATTGCAGGATTGATGCGACGAGGCGCTTCTTCGCTGCAGGCGCGCTCGGTCACGCCGAGCATTACGCTTCCCTGTCATGTTTCGATTTTCCATAGCGTTCCGCCGCAGCGCCACGGCGTCATGACCAATGCCTGGCAGCCGATGGCGCGGCCGCTGCCGGGGTTGATCGAGCAGGCGAAACAGGCCGGCAAGCGCTGCTATTTCTTCCACAACTGGGAGCCGTTGCGCGACCTCAACCGGCCGGAGATGTTGGAGCTTTCTTTCTATCAGAACACCTGCTACACCCCGGAAGGCGACCTGACGATCGCCGAGGTCGCCGCCCAGCGGATTGCTGCGGACCGACCTGATTTCGCCTTCGTCTACTTTGGAACCGTCGACGTCGCCGGCCATCAGTTCGGCTGGATGTCGGAGGCCTATCTGCGTCAGATCGAGCGGGTGGACAAGGGCGTCGGCATGGTGCTGGACGCGCTGCAGCCGGAGGACGTTGTGCTGTTGCAGAGCGATCACGGCGGCCACGAGCGCACGCACGGCGCTGAACTGGCTGAAGACATGCTGATCCCCTGGGTGGTCGCAGGCCCAGGCATTCGTCGCAATTACGTCATCCAAACGGAGTTGACCTTGCTCGACACTGCGCCGACGCTTGCTCGCATTTTGCAAATTCCGGCTCATCCTCAATGGGAGGGTCGGTGCATCGATGAAATTTTTGAAACATGATTTGAAACAAGGTTTATGCGAAAAAGAAAGGAACGTAAGAGCGATGCTGCAAAGAATTTTGCGAATCTTAGGAGCGATGGCAATCGTAGGCGCGTTGGCCGCCTGTGCGGCGCCCGCCCCGTCGCCAGGGGCGGGCGGTGAAGCTGTCTCCGTTGCAGCTGGTGACGCAGCGGCGCCCTCCTCGCCGAGCGGCGTGTTGATCGTGGCGCTGCCGCTTGACCCCAATTCGATCAATCCACCCAATGCCGCCGACCGCATGGCCGGCAACGTGATTAACCAGATTTTCGACAGCCTGCTCGAGGTGGACAACGTCACCAATGAGCTGCGCCCTTCGCTCGCTCCAGAATGGACGGTGAGCGAGGACGGGATGGAATACACCTTCAAATTGCGCGAGGGCGTGCGCTTCCACGACGGCTCCCCCTTCGACGCCCAGGATGTCGTCGCCACTTTTGAGGCGGGCAAAGATCCCGTCAACGCCTACGCCTCTGCATATGCCAATGTCACCGTCGAGGTGGTGGACGATTACACCGTCAAGCTCAAGCCCAGTACGCCGGACGTCACTTTCCTGCGCTCGCTGGTCGGCTACAACATCATCTCCGCCGAACAGTTCGCCGCTGAGGGCAACGCCGGCATCGAGGTCAGGCCGATCGGAAGCGGGCCGTTTAAATTCGTCGAATGGAGCAAGGGCAACCGCATCGTGCTGGAGGCGTTCGAGGAGTATTGGGATGAGGGCAAACCGCTGGTGCAGCAGGTGATCTTCCGTCCGATCCCGGAATCGTCCACGCGGCTGGCCGCCATCCAGACCGGCGAGGTGCACATCATCAACCGCCTGAGCGCCGACGAGGCGAGGACGCTGGAGGGCGTCGACGGCGTCGAGTTGATCACCTACCCCGCCGATCGCGTCTACTATATTGCCTTCAACAATCTCACCACCGGCGTCGGCAAGCCGACCGAAGATGTGCGCGTGCGTCAGGCCATGAACTACGCCGTCGACCGTCAGGCGATTGTGGACAGCCTCTTCGGCGGCAACGCCCGGCTGTCCGCAGGCTTTGTCACACCGTGGAACCTGGGCTTTGACGAGTCGCTTCAGCCCTACCCCTACGATCCGGAGCGGGCGCGTGCGTTGCTGGCCGAGGCGGGCTATCCCAACGGCTTTACGATCGGCATGGCGTGCCCAATCGGCGCCTACACCAGCTTCGAGGACGTCTGCCAGGCTGTGGCCAACTACCTGGCCGAGGTGGGCATCACGTTGGAAGGCGGCGAGATCGAGTTTTTGGAAAGCGGCGTTTACTGGGATCGCCAGTCGAAAAAGGAGCTGCCTCCGCTCTTTGGCGATAGCTGGTCGGCCGCCGTGGGCGAGGCGCTGCCGCGCCTGGTGGGCGCCTTGGGCGGCTGGCAAGAAAGCTACTCCGCCTGGTCTGATCCAGAAATTGACCGCTACCTGGCCGCCATCAGCAGCACCTTCGACGTTGAGGCGCGCGCGGCGCTGTATAAAGAGCTGCAGGCGTACATGTACGAAAATCCGCCGTTCATCTACCTGTACGAACCGATCACCTTCGAGGCGATCCGCTCTGCGGTGAAAGGCTATGCGCCGAATTCGGTGGAGCAGTACTATCTGAAGCACGTCTATCTGGCCGAGTAACGAACTTCGTCTGCGACCGGCTCACGTTGACCCCTTGCCGAATGAGCGTTCCTCGTTCGGCAGGGGGCTGAATTCTGGCTTAAACGAATGCAACGCTATCTGTTGATGCGCCTTGGGCAGTCACTGTTGTTGCTTTTTGGGGCGCTGGTGCTCGTTTTCTGGATGGTGCGCCTCACCGGCGACCCGGCTGCGCTGCTGATTGCGCGCGATTTCGCCTCGCCAGAGCAATTGCAGGAGATGCGCACAGCGCTCGGCTTGAATGATGCTTTGCACGTCCAATTCATTCGCTACACCGGCGATGTGCTGCGCGGCGACTTAGGGTATTCCCTGCGTTTTCGTCAGCCGGTGCGCGAGGTGATTTTCGCCGCCTTGCCGATCACGTTGTTGCTCTCGACGCTGGCCATGGCGATTGCGCTGACGGTTGCGATCCCGCTCGGCGTGATCGGCGGCGTCTCGCCGGGGAGCTGGAAGGATTCGCTGGCGCGGCTCGTGGGCTTGCTTGGGCAGGCGACGCCCACCTTCTGGCTGGCGTTGATTCTGATCTGGGTCTTCGCCGTGAACCTGCGTTGGCTGCCGTCGTTCGGCGTGGACGGGCCGCACTCTTTCATCCTGCCCGCCTTCGCCCTCTCGATCGGCGCAGTCGGGCAGCTGGTGCGCCTCACGCGCTCTGCAGTGTTGGAAATCCGCAACGAGGACTACATCCGCACGGCGCGCAGCAAAGGGCTTTCGCCGTTCACGATCGGTCTGCATCACATTGCGCGCAACGCTTCGATTGCGCTGGTCAGCGTCGTCGGCATCCAGTTCACCTATTTGATGGCCGGCTCGATTTATATTGAGTCGATTTTCGCCATCCCCGGCATCGGCTGGATGCTCAACGAGGCGATCCGCAACCGCGATTTTGTGTTGGTGCAGTCGCTCACGCTTTTCATTGCCACGTTCGCCGTGCTGATTCATCTGGCGACCGATGTGATTTACAGCGTGCTCGACCCGCGCATCCGCCATCGGTGACTTGCTTATGGAACAGGCTATTGCACCCACCGCGCCTATCCGGCAATCTTCGCCCGTCAGTGGCCGGTCCGCGCATCTGCTGCGCCTGCTGCGTCGCGACCGCCTGGCGCTTCTGGGGTTGGTCATTTTGGTCGGCTTTGTGTTGATTGCCATCTTTGCGCCGCTGCTGGCGCCCCATGACCCGCTGGCGCAGAACCTGCGCGCTTCGAGATTGCCGCCCGCCTGGCAGGAAGGAGGCTCCTGGGAGCATCCCCTCGGCACCGACCGTCTGGGCCGCGATCTGCTGAGCCGCATCCTCTACGGCGCCCGCGTCTCGTTGCTGGTGGGATTTTTTGGGGCAACGCTGGCCTGTCTGCTCGGGCTGGCGGTCGGCGTGTTGGCGGGCTATCTGGGCGGCTGGGTGGACGCCCTCATCTCAGGGCTTGTCAACCTGCTGCTTTCGATCCCTTATCTTGTGCTGGTGATTGTCGTGGCGGCTTTAGTCGGGCGCAGCCTGGTCAACGTGATCTTGCTTTTTGGAATCACGACGGCGCCGCTCTTTGCGCGCGTTGTACGCGGGGAAGTGTTGCGGCTGCGCGCCATGGCGTTCGTCGAGGCGACGGTCGCCATCGGAACGCCGCCGCTGCGCGTACTGTTGCGCCACATTGTCCCCAATCTGACCGGGCCGCTGGTGACACTGGCGACCTTCGAGATGTCGGCGATGATCTTCTACGAGGCCGGACTCGGCTTTCTCGGCCTCAGCGTGCCTCCCAATGTGCCGAGCTGGGGCAACCTGCTCTCCACGGGCCGCGAGTCGCTGATGGCGGGCATGCCGTGGCTTTCGCTCTACCCAGGGCTGGCGATAGCCTTGACCGCCCTGGGCATCAACCTGCTCGGCGACTGGCTGCGCGACGCAACCGATCCGCGCATGCGGCGATGAGCGAGACGACTATCGATAGCTTGCGTAGATTGCATCCGCCTGCCCGGTTGTAAAGGCGATTACGTCGTATGGTTCAGGGGTGAAGCCGTCGATTTCCATTCCCGGCGATCCGATCGGCATGCCTGGAACGGCCAGGCCGGTGATCGACGGACGTTCGGTCAGCAGGCGGCGAATCTCCTTCGCCGGCACGTGACCCTCGATGACATAGCCATCCACGATGGCGGTGTGGCAGGACTGGAGCCTCGCCGGCACCTGATACTGCGCTTTGAGCGGGGTCAGGTCGTTGCGGTCCACCGCCTTGACCGTGAACCCAGCCTCCTGCAGGTGCGCAATCCAGTCGCCACAGCACCCTCAGGTGGGCGATTTGTAGACGGTGATGGTGGCCGCCGCGTCTTGTGCAGGGGCGAGCGATGGCTCCGCCTTTTGAGCGCTGCACGCTGCAGCCAGCGCAAACAACGCCAGCAGAACCAAAGAAAGAACCCAACGCATATCTCTCTTCCTTTTCAAGGCCCAATGCGCATTGCGCATCCTCTTCACTGCGTCCTGATTGTATCACATGGTGCGCCATGTGTCCGCCACATGATGATTGACGGCGTTCACCAGCGTTCCGTCTGCGATCAGGCGGCGCACCTGTTCGACGTAGGGATAGAGGACGGCGTCCTCCTCGAGGAAGGGGGCGATCTGACGGATCAGCGCGTAGGCGTGGCGCGTGCCGCGGCCCAACTTGGCGTTGGCGCCCAGCTTTTGGCGGCGAAAGTCGATCCCTTGCGCAGCGGCCAAGAGCTCGATGGCCAGGATGCGCTCGACGTTGTCGTTGATCTGGCGCAGCTTCAGCCCGGCGGTGACGCCCATGCTCACGTGATCTTCCACATTCGCCGAAGTTGGGATCGTGTCCACGCTGGCCGGGTGCGCCAGCACTTTGTTTTCGGTGGCGAGCGCAGCCGCCGTGTACTGCGTGATCATAAAGCCGGAATTCAGCCCTCCGCGCTGCGTGAGAAAGGCGGGCAGCACGTGCGCGTTGCTCGCCTCGTCGGTCAGGCGCATAATGCGTCGCTCAGAAATGTTGCCCAGCTCCGCCATCGCCATGCCCAGATAGTCCATGGCAATGGCCAGCGGCTCGCCGTGAAAGTTGCCGCCCGACAGCACTTCGACGGCGCCGCTCCGCTCGTCGATGAAAAGGAGCGGGTTGTCCGTCACAGCGTTGAGTTCGATCTCCATTGCCCAGCGTGCGTAGGCGATGGCGTCGCGTACGGCGCCGTGCACCTGGGGAATGCAACGTAGGGTGTAGGCGTCTTGCACGTTGGTCGGATCGGGATGACGCGTGAACTCGCTCTCCTGCAACAGTTCGCGCAAGTAGGCGGCGCAGTTGATCTGCCGTGGAAAGGGGCGCAGAGCGTGGATGCGTTCATCGAAGGCCAGCGGCGTCCCATGCAGCGCCTCCAGGCTCAAGCAGCCCGCGATGTCGGCGACGCGGCTCAAGCTGCGCGCCCGCCAGGATTCCAACGTCCCCAGCGCCGTCATCACCGCCGTGCCGTTGGTGAGCGCCAGCCCTTCCTTGGCGGCGAGCGTGAGTGGAGCCAGCCCCTTGAGGGCCAACGCCTCTGCGCCGGGCAGGACGCGTCCATCCACTTCCGCCTCGCCCATGCCGATCATCACCAGCGCCATGTGGGCCAGCGGCGCCAGGTCGCCGGAAGCGCCGAGCGAACCCTTCTGGGGGATCACCGGATGCACGCCGCGGTTGAGCATCTCCAGCAGCAGCTCCAGTGTAGTCGGTCGCACGCCGGAGTAGCCGCGCGCCAGCGCGTTGGCGCGAATCAGCAGGATGGCGCGCACGGTGGCGCGGTCGAACGGCTCGCCGACGCCCACGGCGTGGCTCATGACGATGTTGCGCTGCAGCTGCTCCACCTGATCGAGCGGGATCAGGCGGTCTTTGAAGGCGCCGAAGCCGGTGGTGACGCCGTAGGCGACGACGCCCTGGGCGATCAGCTGCTGCACGGCTGCGGCGGAGCGCTCGACGCGTCCACGCGCCGCCTCTGCCAGGCGCACCGCCGGCGCGCCCGGTTCGCCGTGCGCCACAGCGATCACTTGCTCAATCGTGAGATGTTCGCCGTCGAGGTGAAGGACGTCTGGCAAGGCATTTCTCTTTCATCTATCACATCCATCCGCCAAGCAATCCCAGCGCAGCTCCGCCGAGGACCAGCCAGGTGGAGTTGATTTTATACCGAATCAAAAGGCCGGTGGAAACCAAAGCAATCCCGATCGTCAGCGGATCGATCAGTGAGGCCCGACTCAGCTCCACCGTGACGGCGGCCATCAAGCCCAGCGACGCAACGTTGACGCCGTCGAGCAGAGCGCCGAACCAGGTCGAACTGCGCAGCTGCGGGATGAACGGGCTGCTGAGCGCCACGAAGACAAAGGCCGGCAAAAAGATGCCCAGCGTTGCCACCAGCGCGCCCGGCGTCCCGCCGAGCACAAAGCCGACGAAAGTGGCGGTGGTGAAGACCGGGCCGGGCGTCACCTGTCCAATGGCGATGGCGTCGAGCAGCTGCTGATCGCTCAGCCAACCAAGCCGCACGACGAAGTCCGCGCGCATGAAGGCGAGCAGCACGTAGCCGCTGCCGTAGAGCACCGAGCCGATCTTCAGGAAGGTGAAAAAGAGGGTGGAAAGATTGAACGGCGTCGTCGCAAGCGCCGGCAGGCTGAAGAGCGCCAGCGGCGCCGCCAGATCGTGCAGACGCCCTTGGCGGATGCGTTGCAGGTTGGAGGTCATCATCACAACGGCGCCGCCTGCAAACAGCAGGGCGATCTCATTGACCTGCAAGAAATAGAGCGCAAAGGCGCCGATCCCGACGGCCAGCGTCAGCGCGTCCTTCACAGCCCTGCGGCCCAGGTCAAGAAGCGCCAGCGCCACGATGGCGACCATGACCGGCTTGACGCCGTAGAGCAGCCAGGTTGCAGCCGGCGTTGCGCCGTACTCGACATAGGTCCACGCCAGCGCCATTACGATCCCCATGGCAGGCAAAATAAAGCAGGCGCCGCCTATCAGCAGCCCCAACCATCCTGCGCGGCGAAAACCGATGTGGATCGCCATCTCCGTGGAATTGGGGCCAGGGATCAGGTTGGTTGCGCCCAAGAGATCGAGAAACTCCTGGTCGTTCAGCCAGCGCCGCCGCTTGACGACCTCGTCGTGCATCATGGCGATGTGGGCCGCCGGCCCGCCGAACGCCGTGAAACCGAGCCGGAGGAACAGCGCAGCCAGCTCGATCAGTCGTCGCTGCAACGAGGGTTCGGTCCGGGCGTCTTGTGGATTCATCGTCCGTCGCCGTGAAGGAGAAGTTGAGAGGAAAAGGTCATTGGTTGCTTTTCAGGTCGATGCGCAAGGGCCGTCGTCCTCTTCCAGGAAACTCCAAAGTTTCCTGGAAGAGGATTCCCTGATCCTTGTGGAATCAAGCGGTCAAGTCATTTTGTCTTATTGATTTGTCTAGGCTGCGCCGGGAACCGGCGAGAGCGCAGGACGCCCGTCCGTCGGTCGCTGCGTCGCGCGTGCGACCTGCTCCTGCCGCCGGAATTGGCTCATGTAAAGGTTGTAGTAGAAACCCTGCCGCGCCAGCAGTTCTTCGTGCGTCCCCCGTTCAATGATCTCGCCGTTGACCAGCACCAACACCAGGTCGGCGTTGCGGATGGTGCTGAGGCGGTGGGCAATGACGAAGCTCGTGCGGTCGGCGAGCAGCTGCTCCAGCGCTGCCTGAATCTGGCGCTCGGTGCGCGTGTCCACGCTGCTGGTCGCTTCGTCGAGGATGAGCAGCCGCGGGTTCGCCAGCGCCGCGCGCGCAATCGAGAGAAGCTGACGCTGTCCCTGGCTCAGCCCCGCCCCGCGCTCGCCGAGCACGGTGTTGTAGCCGTTGGGCAGCCGTTCAATGAACTCGTGGGCGCGCGCCAGCTTGGCCGCAGCGATCACTTCTTCTTCCGTCGCATCGGGCCGGCCGTAGCGGATGTTGTTCATGACCGTATCGCTGAAGAGGAAGGTGTCCTGCAGCACCACGCCGATCTGCTTGCGCAGCGCGTCGAGTTTGACGTCGCGCACATCGACGCCGTCGATCAGCACGGCCCCGCGCGTCACATCGTAAAAGCGTGGCAGCAAACTGACCAGCGTCGTCTTGCCGGCTCCGGTCGGGCCTACGATGGCGATCGTCTGCCCCGGCTCGGCGACCAGATGGACGCCCTTGAGCACCGGCTCGCCCGGCTTATACTCCGCCCAGACGTCGCGAAATTCGACGCGACCCTGAATGGGCGGCATTGGGATGGCGTCGGGTTTTTCGACGATCTCAGGCGGCTCGTCGAGCAGATCGAAGATGCGCTCCGCGCCGGCGACCGCGCTCTGGATGTTCGTCCACAGCACGGCGATTTGGGCGATCGGCTGATTGAAGCGCTGCACATAGCCGATGAAGGCGACGATCAGGCCGAGCGTCACCGCTGCGCCGCCCAGCGTCTGCCCTTGCAGCAGAAAGACGCCGCCGACGCCCGCCACGATGGCGATGGCGACGTAGCCGAACGCCTCCAGCGTGGGCGCCAGGGCGGAGGTGTAGGCGACGGCGCGCAGGTTGGCGTCGCGATTGGCGGCGTTGCTGGCGCGGAAGGCTTCGATGTTGGCTTCTTCCCGGCTGAAGGCCTGCACCTCGCGCACGCCGGAGATGCTTTCCTCCAGCTCGGCGTTGACGTTGCCGATCTCTTTGCGCGTGACGCGGAACGCCTTGCGCGCCTGCGCACTGAACCAGATGGTCGCCGCAGCCATCAACGGCATAACGGCCAGGCTCAGCAGCGCGTAGGCCCAGTTGAGCGCCAGCATGTTCCAGGCGATCCAGACGAGCAGGAGCGCGCCGCCCAGCACCTGAATCAGGGCGAAGCTGATCGCCTGCTGGATCGTGCTGACGTCATTGGTGATGCGACTCATCAGGTCACCGCTCTCGTTGCGGCTGTAGAAGCCGAGCGAGAGCCGCTGCAGATGGGCGAACACTTCCACCTGAAGCGTGCGCAGCACATGGTTGCCCGCCCACGCCATCAGAAAAAACATGGCGCCGCCGGTCAGCGCGCCGACCACAAAAAAGGCGATCAATCCCACCACCAGCCGCCCCAGCCCGGCCATGAATTCAGCCGCCGGCGCATCGGCGGGAACCGTCCCAAACCAGCAGACGAAGCTGCTGCGCTCCACCGGCGCAGGCGCTGCGTTCTGCGCCGGCGCGCCTTGCGAGGCGTTGGCCGCGTTTTCGTCGCTGCGCAGCGCGCTCGTCACCGCGGGCGTCAAATAGCAATCCACCGCCTGCCCAAGCAGCTCCGGCGTGACCACCTGCACCCAGGCGTTGACGATCATGAGCGCGGCGACGCCGACCAGCGCCAGCCAATAGGGTTTGAAATAACCGGTCAGACGCCCCAGCGTGCGACCGACGCTGCGCGGCTTGCTGACCTCTTGTTCCAGCATCCCGCGTGGACCACCGATCATAGGATCAACTCCAGTTCTTTGTCCGCAGGCTCGACGGTTGGGTCTTCAACCAGCTGGCTGCGATAGATTTCCGCATAGGCAGGGCTGTTTTCGATCAACTCGGCGTGCGTTCCCTCGGCGACGATGCGCCCCTTTTCCAGCACCAGGATTTTGTCGGCGTTGAGCACCGTGCTGATGCGCTGGGCGATGACGAAGCTTGTGCGACCCTTCATCAAGCGGTCGAGCGCCTGCTGGATTTGCAGCTCGGTTTGCACGTCGACGGCGCTGGTCGAATCGTCCAGGATCAGGATGCGCGGGTTCAGCAACAGCGCGCGGGCGATGGCGATGCGTTGCTTCTGTCCGCCGCTCAGCGTCGTCCCGCGCTCGCCCACCGGCGTGTTGTAGCCTTCGGGGAAGCTCATGATGAACTCATGCGCAGCCGCAGCCTTGGCGGCGGCGATCACTTCCTCGTCGCTGGCGTCGGGCCGGCCGAAGGCGATGTTGTCGCGGATGGTGCCGGTGAAGAGGTTCGTCTCCTGCAGCACGATGCCGATCTGCCGACGCAGCGATTCGATGGTGACGTCGCGCACGTCGTAGCCGTCGATCAACACGCGGCCGGCGGTGACATCGTAAAAGCGGGGGATCAGGTTGATGATGCTGCTCTTGCCGCTGCCTGTTGCGCCCAGAATGGCGACCGTCTGCCCTGGCTCGGCGCGAAAGCTGACGTCATCCAACACCAGCTCCGAGCTGCCGAAATAGCGGAAAGAGACATGGTCAAAGACCACTTCGCCCTGAATCGGCGGCAAGGGGATGGCGCCGGGCTTGTCGGTCACTTCATTGGGCGCATCGAGGATCTCAAAGATGCGATTGGCGCTGGCGGCGGCCTGACTCATCTGTGAGATGATGAAGCCGAGCTGTCCCAGCGGAAAGAAGACGAAGACGAGGTAGAGGCTGAACTTTTGCCACTCGCCGATAGTCAATGTGCCGGCGATGATCTGCGCTCCACCGAAGTACAGCACCGCAGCCTGGCCGAGGTTGGCGATGAGAAAAATTACAGGAAAGAGAAAGCTGAAGATGCGAGAGACGTGAATTTGCTGGCGCATCAGATCGTCGGCGGCGGCCGTAAAGCGCTTTTGCTCCTGCGCTTCGGTGGCGAAGGCCTTGACCACCTTGATGCCGGCCAGGTTCTCTTGCAGGATGGTGTTGAGCGTCGAGAGCTTTTGCTGCACCTTGCTGAAGAGCGGCTGCGTGATGGCGCCGAAGAGCATGAACATCACGAGCGCAATCGGCAAGATCGGCAGCACGACCAGCGTGAGCTGAAAATTCGTCAACAGCAGCATGATCAGGGCGCCGGTCAACAGCACGATCGCCTGCATCGCCATCAACAGCCCCTGCCCGATAAATAGGCGCACTTTCTCGACGTCGTCGGTGGCGCGAATCATCAGCTGCCCTGTGCGGTTGCGGTCGTGGTAACTGAAGGAAAGGCGCTGAATCTTGGCGAACAGCTCGTTGCGAAAGTCAAAGGCGATGTTCTGTCCGGCTTTCTCCGAGAGATACGCCTGTGCAAAGGCAAACAACCCACGCACAACGGCCATCGTCAGGATCAGCGCGATCGCCCAGTAGAGCGGCGTCAGCGGATTGGCGAGGATGCTCTGCAGCTCGGCGGCGCTCATGCCCGCCTGATGAAGCGCCGCGGCCTGCGCTGCGGCCGGCGCCTGGGCAAGCTGTTGCGCCATCATGCCGCGCGTGACCGCGTCGAGGATGTTCTGCACCAGCTGTGGCACCAATAACTGCGCACCGATGCTCAAGAGCAGCGCTGCGTAGGCGGCGATTGCCACGCCGCGATAGCGCCCTAAATACGCAATGGCGCGGCCGAGGTTCTTGAAATCGGGGCGCGCGCTCTGAGACTGTGAACCTGAGGTCACACATCCTCCTTCTGTAAGTGCGTTTTCACAGGGGTGGGTGGCGTCGATGGGCAGCCGTCTTCACCGATCTGTGCACACAAGGACGCATGCAACTTGCCAAGCAGCTGCTGCAGGTGGGCAATCTCCTCCGCCGAAAAAGAGGTCAGCGCCTGATTGAGCAGCCGCGCATGCGCAGGCGTCGCCTGCTGCACAAGGGTGCGCCCGGCTTCGGTGAGGTGAATTTTGAACTGTCGCCGATCGTCCGGATCGAGCGTGCGCTCAACCAGCCCGGCTTCCTCCAGCGCCCGCAGATGGTCGCTGATCGTATTCTTCGAGACCCGCTGGCTGTGGCTGAGATGCGTCGGGTTCATAGCCTCGCCGCTGATCTGCTCTTCCAGCCATAGCCGCAGCAAAATGCCCCAGCGCGGCGGAGAGAGCGATTCGCGGCGCGTGGCGTCGCCGAGCAGCCGGTCATACGCGCCGGCGGCCATGCGCACCAGGCGCAAGATTTCGATGCCGTGCATGCCCTCGACGCCGGCCTGCGCCAGCAACTTTTGCAGTTGAGTCGCCACCTGAGGGGGCAATCCTGCCGCGTTCGTCATGGCTCGAATTGTACGCCTCCGAATTATTTTTCAATGTAAGCAGTTTTCCCGTCACCTCTCACCTGGTGTTTTGGCGCAAAGCGCAGGCGCCGATTTTCGCCAGGTCTTCGCCGAGCCATTACACTACCTGGAGCAATCGATGCAGAGACGTCGCTGATGCGGATTGTTGCTGCGGATTGGGAGCTTTTGAGCGAACCTCTGCGCCGTTGACTTTCCGACGGCCACCGCCAAGGCGGCTGTCATCGTTTTGTCCAGCCAAGAAGGGATCGTCCATGTTGGCCGCGTATGTCGAGACGCTCCGCAACGCCACCCGCAACGCCCGCATCGTGCTCCTGCTTTCGGCCGTGATGGGGCTGAGCATCGACGGCGGCGTCTATTCCGTGATCTTCAACCTCTACCTGCTGCGCCTCAATTTTGGGCCGGAGTTCGTCGGCCAGATCAATTCGGTGGCCAATTTGACCTTTGCGTTGGGTAGCCTGGCGGCCGGCTGGCTGGGAATGCGCTACGGCAATCGACGCGTGATGATTGCCGGCATGGGGATCGCCGTGGTGGGCGCCCTGGCGCTTCCCCTCGGCGAGCTCGCCCCAAGCGCAACGCGCGCCGTCTGGCTGACGACGACGTTGCTGCTCGCCTATCTGGGCCTGGCGCTGTATTTCGTCAATTCCGGGCCCTTTTTAATTCGCGTCACGCCGGTCAACGCCCGCGGGGCCATCTTCGCCGTGCAGTCGGCGATCAGCGGCCTCGCCTCCTTTGCGGGCGGGCTGCTCGGCGGCATGTTGCCTGCGCTCTTCGCCTTCTGGATGGGCGTGTCGATGATGCATCCTGGGCCATATCGCATGCCTCTGCTTCTGGTCGGCGCCTTGACGGCGGGGGCGCTGCTGTTGGTGTTGCAGACCCGAGAGCCGGAGGCGGATGAGGCCGAACCGGAAAGCCTTGAAGCCAAACCCGGCGCGCCGCGGCCTCGCTCGGCCTATCCATTGATCCTCTTTATGTCGGTCGTGCGCTTCTTGCAGGTGGCGGGCGTCGGCGCGGCTGTGATTTTCTTCAACGTATACATGGACGCTGAACTGCACGTGGCGACCCCGATCATCGGGTTGGTTGCGGCGACGGCGCGCCTTTTGGCTGTGCCGGCGGCGCTGTTGGGCCCGACGCTGGCGCGACGCGTCGGCTATGGGGAAGCGGCGATGCTTGGCTCGTTGGGCGCGTCGCTCAGTCTGCTGCCCCTGGCGTTGATTCCCAATCCGGCGGCGGCGGGCTTAGGGTTCATCGGCCTGCTCGCCTTTACGGCGATTCGCTATCCCACTTTTTACGTGTACATCATGGAGCGCACGCCGCCGCGGCTGCGCGCCACCATGACAGGCGCAGGCGAAATGGCGGCCGGTTTCAGCTTTGCATTGATTTCCCTGTTGGGCGGCTTTATCATCGTGCACTTCGGCTACGCCGCTGCGTTTTTGCTCAGCGCCATCGTCACGCTGGCGGGCACGGCGCTGTTCGCCGTCTATGTATGGAGGCAACGCAAGCGCCCTACGGTCATCACCCCTCCGCCTATCCAGGAGACGGCGATCATTCCACCCCTGGTCGGGCAGCCTGCCCTGGAAGAGGAGGGACGAGCAGAGGGGGATCCGTAGCCGGGGAACCTTCGGGTTATGGGAAGCGGCGTCGCGCCCGCTCCATTTCGATGGCTGCGGCTGTGAAGCGGAAGAGCCGCGCCGGCCGATGGTCGCCGGCGCGCAGGTTGCCGGTGGGTTCGATCACCCCGGCGGCCAGAATCTTGCGCCGGAAGTTGCGTTTGTCCAGCGGCTCGTTGAGGATGGTCTCGTAGACGCGCTGCAGCTCTGAGAGCGTGAACTCTTTCGGCAACAGCAAAAAGCCCAGCGCCGTCCATTCCAACTTCCAGCGCAGCCGCTGCAGCGCATATTCGAGGATGGTGGCGTGGTCGAACGCCAGCTCGGGCAGGTCGTAGATGTTCCACCAGCGCGCCTCGCCTGCGTCTGACGAACCGTGCACCTCCTGCTGCGCCACTTCTTCGGCGCTGAGCAGCGCAAAATAGGCCACGGTGATGACGCGCGTGCGCGGGTCGCGGTCGGGCTTGCCGAAGGTGTAGAGCTGCTCCAGGTAGACGTTGGAGACGTTGGTCTCTTCTTTCAGCTCGCGCAGCGCAGCGTCGTAAAGATCTTCGTTTTCGTCGATGAAGCCGCCCGGCAGCGCCCATTTGCCTTTGAACGGCTCGTGGGCGCGCCGAATCAACAGGACGCGCAGCTCTCCTTCCTGAAAGACGAAGAGAATAATGTCGACGGTGACGGCAGGCCGGGGATGGCTGTAGACGTACTGCTTGGCAGGGGAATGGTTCACGGAAGTTTGCACGGATGCTTCACTCACGGAGCGCCTCACACTTCATTGTGTCGGTGTCAATCCTTTCGGCGTCAAGAGACGACGCCGATAAGACAAGGGAAGTGTCATCTTGACAACATCTTATTCTTTCGCTAGTTTGCCACAGACGCGGCTGTGGAGCAAGAATGCCTGGCTGCCAGGACGAAATTGCATCCTCCCCGCCTTGCAATTTTGACATTCAAAGGGGAGCATGATATTCTGTGAAAGTCAGCAGTTTGCGACGACGAATGGAGTTCGACGCAGCGTGCGGACAACAGAGGGTGTCTCTGAAAACTGCAAACCTGGAGACGTGGTGTAGCGGTTAGCATAACGGCCTGTCAAGCCGTAGGTCGCGGGTTCAAATCCCGTCGTCTCCGCCAAAACGCTCACAGATGAAAGTCTGTGGGCGTTTTTATTTCTGTTGCGGTTGCGTGTTGCGTCGATGAACCCACGCAACACGCAACACGCAGCGCATCTCACTCTTCCTTGCTCTCTCCGCCCATCAGCGACGGATCGGGCGCGCCCATGATGTTGTAGCCGCCGTCCACATAGAGCACCTCGCCGGTGATGCGGGCGGCGCGGTCGCTCAGCAAAAAGGCCGCCGCGTGGCCGACATCCTCCTGGTCAACGTTGCCCATCGGCGCCACCTGGCCGACGTAGTGGAGGCTCTTGCGAAAGCCGCTCACGCCCGAGGCCGCCAGCGTCTTGATCGGTCCGGCGCTGATGGCGTTGACGCGGATGCGATCCTTGCCCAGGTCCCACGCCAGATAGCGCACGGTGGCCTCCAGCGCTGCTTTGGCCACGCCCATGACGTTGTAGTTGGGCGTCACCTTTTCGGCGCCGTAATAGGTCATGGTGAGCATGGCCCCCCCGTCGGTCATGAGCGGTTGCGCACGTTTTGCCAGGGCGATCAGGCTGTAGCAGCTGACGTCGAGCGCAATGCGAAAGCCGTTGCGCGTGGTGTTGATGAAGCGGCCGCCTAGCTCCTCACTCGGTGCGTAGGCGATCGAGTGCACCAGGAAGTCAAGTTTGCCGAAATGCCGCCCAGCCTTGTCGAAGAGGGCGTCGATGGCCTCGTCGCTGGTGACGTCGCACTCTTCCACGAAGCGACTGCCGATGCTCTCCGCCAGCGGCTCGACGCGCTTCTTCAGGATTTCACCGGCGTAGCTGAAACCCAACTCGGCCCCTTCGGCGTGCAGCGCCTGGGCAATCCCCCAGGCAATCGAATTTTTGTTGGCGACGCCGAAAATCAGTCCCTTTTTTCCGCTAAATAGTCCCATGCAATGAGCTCCTTCGTGGTCATTTAGGATTTTGAAGTCGTTCTGGAATATGAAGATGAAGTGGCGCCGCGTGATTCTACACGGCTGCGTCGAATCGTTCGCATAACAGTGTAACACCGGTACGGTGCGATGGTTGCGGGAAACGACAGCCTTTCGATGCACGCGGGCTATGGATAGGAAAATAGAACGCTCGTTTGGGCGTCAAGACGTCGGTGCAGGCCAGGAAAAAGGACATTCGCCGCTCGTTGCAACTGAAGTCGCCCGGCTTTCCAGGCGGCCGAGCGATGGCGTCGATGGGCTGGCCGGCTCGTTGCATGTGCAACGCTAGTCGACAACTACGCGCAGAAACTTGCGTTTGCCCGCCTGAATCACCTGTTCGCCGCTGTTCGGCGTCAGCATGAGCTCTTTCGAGGTCACGACCTCGCCGTTCAGCCGCACGCCGCTCTGTTCCACCAACCGCCGCGCCTCGCTTTTGCTTTTGACCAGGCCGCCTTCCAGGAGGACGTCGAGGATGTTCATGGGCGCAGTCAGAGCGAAGACCGGCGCGTCGCTGGGCGCCTCGCCTTCATGCATGCGACGGGCGTCCTGCGCGGCCTGATCGGCGGCGGCGTCGCCATGGAAGATGCTGACGATCTCCCAGGCCAGCTTGTGCTTCAACTCGCGCATCTCCAGTTGGCCGGACGCGACCTGGGCGAAGAGCGCGTCGATCTCGTCTTGCTCCCAGCGCGTCACCAGCACGGCGTAGGTGTGGATCACGGGGTCGGGCAGGTTGAGCACTTTGGTGAAGATCACGCCCGGCGGCTCGTCGATGCCGATGTAGTTGCCGGTCGATTTGCTCATGCGCAGCACGCCGTCGGTGCCCGGCAGGATGGGGAAGGTGAGCACTACTTGCGGGCGCATGCCGAAGGCTTCCATCAGCTTGCGGCCGGCCATCAGGTTGAACAACTGATCGGTGCCGCCGATCTGCACGTCGGTTTCGAGGGCGACGGCGTCGTAGCCCTGCATGAGCGCGTAGAAGAATTCGTGTAGCCAAATGGCGTCTCCGCGCGCATAGCGATTGGCGAAATTTTCGCGCGCCAGAAATTGCTGCACCGTGAAATTGCTGGCCAGGTTCACGACGTCGCCGAAGGTGAGCTTGCTTAGCCATTCATGGTTGTAGCGGATGCGGGTCTTGCTGCGGTCGAGCACGCGAAAGGCCTGTTCGGCGTAGGTTTGCGCCTTTTCCAGCGCTTCCTCCAGCGTCTGCTGACGCCGCGCCGAATCTTTGTCGCTGGGATCGCCGATCATACCCGTGAAGGTGCCGATCAGGAAGGTCACCTCGTGACCCAAATCCTGGAACTGGCGCAATTTTCGCATAGAGATGGTGTGGCCGAGGTGCAGGTCGGGCGACGAGGGGTCATAGCCGCAGTAGACGCGCAGCGGCCGGCCTGTGTCATAGCTCTCCTGCAGCCGTTCGCGCAGCTCTTTTTCCATGTTTTTGTACGTTTGTTCGTCGCCGAAATCGACGCCGCGCATCAAAATGCGCATCTGCTCATCGACGGGTGGAAAGTGGCTCATCAGAATACTCCGCTCTATTGATGTGTGATTTTTTCGGTATCATAAACCGACACATCGATCACGGTCAATCAGGGGGTGGATTGAAGAGAGGGTGAGCGTCAAAGCGGCGGACTTTGGCCGGTTTCCCCGAATCGAAGTTGGCGCATCCCAATCGGTGACGCCAAATCGAATCTGGCGATGCAATCGCCTCCGTTGTGCTATAATCAAAAGGAATCTATTTCGATAGTCTTTCTCTTACATCCATAGTGCTTTGTCAATCTTTCGTCGTAGAAACCCGATTTCAAGCAGATTCCACCATCAAAACGGAGTGAGACCCATGAAAGTCAATCCACCCACCAATCATCTGATCGGCGCCATGCCGAAGATCGGCATCCGCCCCACCATCGACGGTCGGCTGGGCGGCGTGCGCGAGTCATTGGAGGAGCAGACGATGACGATGGCGCGCACCGTCGCCCGCTTTTTGAGCGAGAATCTGCGCCACTACAACGGCCTGCCGGTGGAGTGCGTGATCGCAGACACCACGATCGGCGGCGTCGCCGAGGCGGCGGCGACGGCGGAGAAGTTCCGCCGCGAGGGCGTCGGCGTTTCGCTCACCGTCACCCCCTGCTGGTGCTACGGCTCGGAGACGATGGACATGGACCCGCATCTCCCCAAGGCGGTGTGGGGCTTCAACGGCACCGAGCGACCGGGCGCCGTCTACCTGGCGGCGGTCTCGGCTGCGCACAATCAGAAGGGGCTGCCCGTCTTTAACATCTACGGTCGCGACGTGCAGGACGTCGGCGACACGACCATCCCCGCCGACGTGCAGGAGAAGCTGCTGCGCTTTGCGCGCGCCGGCCTGGCCGTCGCCAACATGCGCGGCAAATCCTATCTGGCCATGGGCGGCGTGAGCATGGGCATCGCCGGGTCGATCGTCAACCATGATTTCCTGGAGCGTTGGCTGGGCATGCGCGTGGAGACGATCGACATGGTCGAGTTCGTGCGTCGCATCCAGTACGAGATTTACGACAAAGAGGAATTCGAGCGCGCCTACGCCTGGGTGCGCGCCAACTGCGTCGAGGGCAAGGACTACAACCCGCCGGATAAGCAGCGCACCCGCGCCCAGAAGGACGAAGACTGGGCGACCTCGGTCAAGATGGCGCTGATCGCGCGCGACCTGATGATCGGCAACCCCAGGCTGCGCGAGATGGGCTTCGGCGAGGAGGCGCTCGGCCACAACGCCATCGCCGCCGGCTTCCAAGGTCAGCGTCAGTGGACGGACTTTCTGCCCAACGGCGACTTTATGGAGGCGATCCTCACCTCGTCCTTCGACTGGAACGGCATTCGCCCGCCCTTCATCGTCGCCACCGAGAACGACGCGCTCAACGGCATCTCCATGCTCTTCATTCACCTGTTGACCAATGCCGCGGCCATCTTCGCCGACGTGCGCACCTACTGGAGCCCAGAGGCGGTCAAGCGCGTCACCGGCTACGAGCTGACCGGCCGCGCCGCGGGCGGCATTTTGCATCTGATCAACTCCGGCCCGGCTGCGCTGGACGGCACGGGTCAGCAAAGTCGCAACGGCGAACCGGCCATGAAGCCTTTCTGGGAGATTACGCCGGAGGAGGCGGAGGCGTGTCTGAAAGCGACGACCTGGCACGCAGCCATGACCGAATACTTCCGGGGCGGCGGCTGGTCGACGCGCTTCCGCACGCGCGGGGGCATGCCGGTCACGATGATCCGCGTCAATCTGGTGCAGGGGCTGGGGCCGGCGCTGCAGATCGCCGAGGGCTGGACGGTGGACCTGCCCGACGAGGTGCACACCATCCTCGACGAGCGCACCAACCCGACCTGGCCCACGACATGGTTCGTGCCGCGCACGACGGGCAGCGGTCCCTTCCGCGATGTCTACACGGTGATGAACAACTGGGGCGCCAACCACGGCGCTATCGGCTACGGCCATTTCGGCGCCGACGTGATCAGCCTGGCCGCCATGCTGCGCATCCCGGTCTACATGCACAACGTTGATGAGACCGCCATCTTCCGCCCCAGCGCGTGGACGCTCTTCGGCGCCAATGAACCGATGGGCGCCGATTTCCGCGCCTGCGCCAATTTCGGCCCGCTGTACTGGTGAAGTTTTCACCGGGCCGCTGTCTTCCCGGAGGCGAACGCTTCCGGGAAGACAGGAAGCCTGTCATTCCACCCTTTTGCCGATCCGCAGGAATGTGGAATAAGCCCCTTCCGATAGGCGATCTCCTGCACATCACTCAGCATGCTCTGATTGACTCCAAAAGCTTCGCAAAGCTCGTCGGAGCGCACATTTTGCACTTTCTCTCCATCTTGACAACCGCTGGCGGCTATGCTATCCTGTCAAGTGAAACGTTTCACCTGGTCAATTGTCGATTCCCGGAGCGTTCGTGAACCGAAAATTTGAGTGCGCCTACGGCTATTTTTCGCAGGATGGCCGGGAGTACGTCATTACGACGCCGTTCACCCCGCGACCGTGGGGCAACGTCATCAGCAACGGCGACTACAGCCTGATGGTCTCTCAGACCGGCTCGGGTTATAGCTGGCGCGGCAACGCCGGGCAGAACCGCATCACGCGTTCCTTTCAGGATTTGATCAAAGACAACTGGGGAAAATATCTCTACATTCGCGATCTGGATCGGCGGGTGCACTGGTCGGCCACCTACAAGCCGGTGATGCATCCCTTCCGGCGCTACGAGGCGGCCCATGGCCCAGGCTATTCGCGCTTTACACAGCAAATCGAAGAAATTGAAAGCGTTTTGACCGTGTTCGTGGCGGTGGACGCGCCGCTCGAGTTTTTGCACCTGCGCTTGACCAACCTCAGCGATGAGGTGCGCAGGCTGGACGTGACCTCCTATGTCGAATGGTTGCTCGGGTTCGCCCCTGACGAGCATCGCGAGTTTCACAAGCTCTTCATCGACGTTGCGGTGGATGAGAAGCTGAACGCCCTCTTTGCGCGCAAATATCTGTGGGGATTTCCCGACGAACATGGGCGCTACAACAACATCGACTGGCCGTACACCGCCTTCATGGCCGTGAGCGAGCCGCTCAAATCCTACGACGGCGATAAGGAGTCCTTTCTCGGCCTGTACCGTAACGAGGACCGTCCGCGGGCCATGGACGAGCCAACGTTGGCGCGGCGGGTCGGTCGCTTCACGGACGCCATCGCCGCGTTGCAGGCGGCGGTGACGTTGCAGCCGAGAGCGTCGCACACGCTTGTCTTCACGTTGGGTGCAGCGGAGAAGGAGCGGGAAAACGCCGCCGAGCTAATCCGTCGCTATGCTTCGGTGGAGGCGAGCGAACGCGCGCTGCAGGAAGTGCACGCCTTTTGGTCGCGTTTTTTGGACGCCGAACAGGTGGAGACGCCGGACGAGGCTTTGAACTTCATGACCAACGTTTGGGCCAAGTATCAGGCGATCTCCTGCCGGCTGTGGGGCAAGTCGGCCTTTTATCAGGTTTCGGCGGGATACGGCTTTCGCGACCAGCTGCAGGACAGCCAGATTTTTCTGGTCAGCGAGCCGGCGTATGCGCGGCGGCAGTTGCTGCTTCATGCGGCGCAGCAGTTCATCGAAGGCGACGTGCTGCATTGGTGGTTTTCGATTCGAGGCGGCGGGCCGCGCACCAACTGCTCGGACGACCTGCTCTGGCTGCCCTTCATCCTGGACGCCTATCTGAAGGAGACGGCGGACTACGGCATCCTGGACGAGCCGGTTCCCTATCTGAACGGACCGGCGGAGCCGCTCTACGATCATTGTAAGCGCGCCATCGAGCGCTCTTTCTCTCGCTTCTCTCCGCGTGGGGTTCCGCTGATGGGCGACCACGACTGGAACGACGGCCTGAGCGCGGTGGGGACGTTGCTGAAGGGAGAGAGCTTCTGGGTGGCCGAGTTCCTGTATATGATACTCGGCTTCTTTGCCCCGCTGGCGCAGCGACGCGGGGATCATGCGTTCGCCCGCAAGTGCGAGGCTGTTCGCAGCAGCCTGAAAGAGGCGCTCAACCGTTGGGGATGGGACGGCGAGTGGTATCTGCAAGCCACCACCGACGCAGGGGAGCTCCTCGGCTCGCACCAGAACGAGGAAGGCAAAATTTTCCTGATGCCCAACATCTGGGCGGTGATCAGCGGCGCTGCAGATGAGACGCGAGCGCGCACGGCGATGAACGCCGTCACGCAGTGTCTACTGAAAGATTACGGCGCGTTGCTGAACTATCCGGCGTTCACCCGGCCGCGCGCAGACATCGGCTACGTCACGCGTTATGCGCCGGGGTTGCGCGAGAACGGCGGCGTTTATACGCACGCCGCCACGTGGGCGGTGTGGGCCTACGCGCTGATCGGTCAGCCCGAAACGGCGTATGAAGCCTATCGGCGCATCTGTCCGCCCAACCGCAGCGCCGACATCGAGGTGTACAAAGCCGAGCCGTACGTCACGCCTGGAAACATCGACGGCCCTGTTTCGCCGTACTATGGCCGGGGTGGCTGGACCTGGTACACCGGTTCGGCGCAGTGGCTACATCGCGTCGCCACACATTGGATTTTAGGCATCCGTCCGCAGGAGGACGGCCTGTTGGTCGATCCGTCGATTCCGGCGCGCTGGAAGGGGTTCCGCGTCAGGCGGCGCTTCCGCGGCGCGCTTTACGACATTCGAGTTGAGAATCCAGGTAATGTCAACCGGGGCGTCCAGTCCGTCTCCATCGACGGCAAGCCGTATGCGAGCAACTTGCTCCCCGTGTTTGCGGACGGCAGGACGCACGTGATCGAAGTCGTGATGGGAAATCCGAGCGCTGCGTGAAAGGAGGTGCCCCCAGGCCAGAGCATGTTTGCTTCCCACGGTTCCTTCGTCGTTTGTTCATGATCTACTAAGGAGAAAAGACATGAAGATTCACAACCGGCTGATGCATTGGGCGATCGTTCTGGTTCTTGTCGTTGGCCTGGCTGCCTGTGTTGCGCCGCCGGCGGCGCCTGCGCCGGGTGAACCCGCCGCCACACAGCCCCCCGCTGAAGCGCCTGCTGCCGCCGCGCCTGGCGAGACGATCACGCTGCGCTACGCCAACTGGAGCGTGCCGGCGGAGGATGACAACAACCTCGATTGGCGGCTCATCAAGGCCTACATGGAGATGCATCCCAACGTCAAAATCGAGCTCGTCGATATGTCCGGCGAGGGGCGCTGGGATGAGAAGTTGACCGTCTACGCTGCCAGAGGCGCCTTGCCCGACGTCTGGACGGCGGACAACACCCCGCTTTACGTGAAGAACGGCTGGACGGCCGACCTGACGGCGTTCGTCGAAAACGACCCCGACTGGCAGGATGTGCCGGCCGTCTTGAAAGAAGCGGTGACCTACAGTGGCAAGGTGCTGGGATTGCCCGACGCCTACTTCGTCATGGGGTACTTCGTCAATAAAGATCTGTTTGACGCCGCCAATCTGGACGCGCCGGAGTACGGCGTCTCGGTGGATGACTTCTTCAACGCCATGATCGCCGTCACCAACGTGCAGCGGGCGGTGGTCGGCCTGGATGAAGTGGAGCCGATTTTGGGGTGGTATCCGCATACGCTGGACAGCCGGCTGGGCTGGTTTAGCTTTGACGGCGAGAAGATGAATTACAATTCTCCCGCCTTCAGAGCCGCAGTGGCCAAGGCCGGCGAGATGCTTCCCTATAGCTTTGCGGGCCTGACCGAAGAGCAGAAGGCCAACTTCAAGTCCAAAGAGTCCTGGGAATTCCTGAATGAGGAATTCAGCGTGATCTGGGCAGGCGGCTATTGGATTCCCGGCCTGGTGGAGAACGCTCCTTTTGAGTGGGACTTCATCGGCTTCCCCGGCGGCAACCAGGCGATGGTGGTCGACATCCTTGCGGTTTCCTCGGCCACTCAGAACCTGGAGGTGGCCTATGATTTCGCCAAATGGATGAGTTTCTCCAAGGCGGCCTATGCCAAGGAGTTGGAGCTTTCGCGCGAGATGAACCGGGTGCCGATCAACATGCCGGTTTCGGTGGACGCCGAGTCGATTGAAAACTACTTGTCCTTCTTCGGAGACAAGCCCGGCATTCGCAAGGCGATGGAGAACCTGGACGGCAGCATCGTCGAGTCGTTGGCGAAGATCGTGCCCGGCTACATCCAGGCGCGCTGGGAAGGCAAGCCCGGCATCGACATCGGCGAGGACAAGGATGTGAACATGTGGTACATGTTCTACCACGCCAATTCCGGCAAGTTCAAGTTCGAGGATTACGCGCCTCAGCTCGAGGAATTCGCCAATCGCATCCTGGCCGAAGCCCGCGCCGAGTTGCCGAAATAGTCGAAGACCGACGGTTCTTGCGTAGGGGCGGCTCGCAGCCGCCCGTCCTCAACCAAACACAAGGTTGGGGACGACGGGCGGCGACCGGTTCGCCGGAGGGTGGAGGCCCTCACCCCCGCCCCCTCTCCCAAGGCTGGGAGAGGGGGAGAAGGGTGCACCGTAGGGGCGGCTCGCAGCCGCCCGTCCTCGACAGTCACGCAAGGTTGGGTGGAATCAAGACAGCGCAGCTACGAGCTGCGCCTACAATAAAACCGGTGTATTGTGTGTGAAGAACAGGAGGGCGGAGCCGAGCCTCCAACCATGAGCATTTTGTGGAAGCTGAGCAGGGCGGCGGCGCTGACGTTGGCTCTGATTGCGTTCAGCGCCGGCCACCGCACGCTTGCAGAAACGTCGGCCATTCCCAATCGAGACGCCTCTGTTGCGGCGGCGAAGGTCTCTCCGACCCACATCGAAGTGACCGCCGACGCCTTCGGCCTCCCTTTGGCCGAGGACGAGATCGCCCGACAATACGACAAACCAAGCGTTCTGCTCCGGGAGGGGGATCGAATCGAATTCCTGGCGACCCTTCCCGCCGACGGCGTATACACGATCGCCTTTGATGTGGCGGCGGATAGTGCGTCGGTGGGCGCGCCGGAGGGAGCGCTGCGCATCGACGGGGAACTGCCTGTCGATGATCTGCGTCGCGTCGTCTTTCCGGTCTTCTATCGCAACACCGCCGATGACTTCCCGAAGGATCGCTACGGCAACGACGCCCTGATCCGCCAGGAGCGCATGGTGCATTGGACAAAGGCGCCGGCGCGCGACGTCAATTTCAGCCAGCCTTATCCCCTGCGCATTGCGTTGCGCGCAGGCGAACATCGCTTTGACTTCACCCTGCATCAAGGGACGGTGCACCTGGGCAGCATTTACATCGAAGAATTTACGCCTTATCTCCCCTATCCGGAATATCGAGCGATGCAGCCTGATCGGGTCGTCTCCGACTTTATGCTCACGCTCGAGGCGGAGTTCCCCTCCTATAAGAATGACACGTCGGTGCGGCCTTCGGCCAGCCGCAGCCTGACGGTGACGCCCTACGACACCTATCGGCTGTTGCTCAACACGCTGGGCGGCGAAAGCTGGATCAAAAGCGGCAGCGCCGTCTTTTATGTCTTCGAGGTTCCGGAGGACGGCCTGTACTCCATCACCCTGCGTGCGTTGCAGGATACGCGCAGCAACTTCACCGTCTTTCGCCGCTTCACCATCAACGGGGAGACGCCCTTCGTCGAGCTGAACGCCTTCCCCTTCGCCTATACGACGGATTGGGTGGACGTGCCGCTGGGCGAGGGGACGCCTTTCCAAATTTTTCTGCACAAGGGCCGCAACGTGCTGGGCGTCGAGGCGACGAATTCACCTTATCTGCCTGCGATTCAAACCGTCCAGAAGGCGCTGCTCGACATCAACGAACTGGCGCTGGAGATCCGCAAGCTGACCGGCAATCAGCGCAATCCGTTCAAGGAGTGGGTTGTCTCCGACTATATTCCGGATATTCGCGATCGGCTCACCGCCATCGCCGAAAGCCTCCGCGCCGATCAAGAGACGTTGGTCGCCATCCTGCGGAGCGACTCTTCGCCGGAAATTCTCACCTATCAAATGGCGATCGACAATCTGCTCTTCCTCGCCGAAGAGCCGGACCGCATTCCCACGCACATGGGGCGGTTCTCCGAAGGGCCTGGATCGGCGGCGCAGTTGTTGGGTTCGCTGCTACCCATGTTGCAAGAGCAGCCGCTGGCGCTCGACAAAATTTACATTCACTCGCCCGATGTGACGCCTGTCACTCCGTCGGCGCCTTTCGGCCTGGCGTTTACGGAAGGGCTGAAGCGATTTTTCCATTCATTCCAACCGGACCCGTACGAATCCATCGGCGCGGGTGAGGACGAGCTGGAGGTGTGGGTCAACCGCCCGCGGCAGTATGTGGACCTTTTGCAGCTGATGGCGGATGAGTCCTTCACCCCACGCACCGGCATTCGCGTCAAGTTTTCGATCATGCCTGACGAGTCGAAGCTGGTGCTGGCGAACGCCGCCGGCATCCAGCCTGATGTGGCGCTGGGCATCAGCACGCACATCCCTTACGACCTGGCCGTGCGCAACGCCCTGTACGACCTGCGCTCCTTCGACGATTTCGATTCGTTCATCCGCATCTACTCGCCCGGCTCGCTCCTCAGCTACATTATCGATGATTCGGTTTACGCAATCCCGGAGACGCAGGATTTTTGGATCACCTTCTATCGTAAGGACATCCTGGATGCGTTCGGGCTGCCTGTGCCGCGCACTTGGGATGAAGTCATCGAGATTCTGCCGGAGCTGCAACGCTACGGCATGAACTACAGCTCACCGCTTTCGGGCGACGCCGGCATACGCTGGTACTTTGTCACGGCGCCCTATCTCTTCAACTTCGGCGCCAAACTCTACAGCGACGACGGTTTCGCCTCCGGCCTGGGAAGCGAAGAGGCGCTCGCCGCCGTCAAGTTCATGGCGGAGAGCTTCACCATCTACGGCATGCCGCTGACGACCGCCAGTTTCTATGAGAGCTTCCGCTACGGACTGCTCCCGATCGGCGTTTCCAACATCGAGACCTACGTCAAGCTGATGACGGCGGCGCCGGAGCTGGAGGGGCTGTGGGGCGTCGACCTCTACCCGGCGACGGTGCTGCCGGATGGAACGCAGAATCGCTACGCCACCGGCTCGGCGCAGGCGAGCATCATGTTCAAAAACACCGACAAGGCGCAGGAGGGCTGGGAATTTCTCAAATGGTGGATGTCCACCGAGACGCAGATCGACTTTCAGGAGCGGCTGTTGTTGAACTACGGCAGGGAGTATCTGTGGAACTCCGCCAATCTGGAAGCTTTCGCTGCGCTGCCGATTCCGCAGGAGCATCGCCGCGTGATCCTGGAGCAGTGGCAGTGGCTGCAGGAGCCGGTGCGTCTTCCCGGCTCCTACATGCAGGAGCGCGAGCTGGGCAACGCATGGAATCGCATCGTCTTCGACGGCGTCAACCCGCGCGTGGCCATCGACCGCGCCATTTTGGTCACCAACCGGGAAATCACGCGCAAGATGGAGGAGTTCGGGTATCTCAGAAATGGGGTGCGGGTGCGCACGCCCAAGATTCCGACGATCGAAACCGTGAAAGGATGGATGAACGATGCGTCGTGAAGGCTCTTTGCAACGCTGGTGGACGCGGGAAGGCAGTGCATATGCGTTCCTTGCCATGTATGCGCTTCTCTTCCTGACCTTTATTGCAGTGCCGGTCTTTGCAGCGATTGCGCTCTCCTTCACTTTCTTCGACGCCATCCAGCCGCCCTATTTCATCGGCCTGCGCAATTACATCACGCTGTTGACGCAGGACGACATCTTTATGCGCTACGTGCTGCCCAACACGGTGCAGTTCGCCGTGATCGTGGGGCCGGGCGGCTATGCGCTGGCCTTTTTGCTGGCGTGGATGCTGGCGCATCTGCCCAAGGGGCCGCGCACGATCTTTGCGCTGATCCTGTACTCGCCTTCGATGACGGCCGGGGTGGCGATGGTCGTGGTGTGGCGCACACTCTTCAGCGGCGACCAGATCGGTTATCTGAACAGCTTGCTGCTCAATTGGGGGCTGATCCAGGAGCCGATCCAGTGGCTTTACGCACCGCAATACCTGATGAGCATCATGATTTTGGTCACCCTGTGGAGCAGCATGGGGATTGGATTTTTAGCCATGCTCGCCGGCATCCTGGACATCAGCCCGGACCTGTACGAAGCCGCCGCCCTCGATGGCATGAGCAGCATCTGGCAGGAGATCTTCTATATCACGATCCCGTCGATGAAGCCGCAGATGCTCTTCGGCGCGGTGATGGCGATCGTCGGCGCGTTTCAGGCCGGGGCCATCGGCGTCATGCTGTCCGGCAGCAACCCGACCCCGCGCTACGCCGGCCAGCTGATCGTCAACCACATCGAGGACTATGGCTTTTTCCGTTACGAGATGGGCTACGCCGCCGCCGTCTCGGTGGTTTTGTTGTTGATGGTGCTCTTCTTTACGAGAATCTTCAACCGTCTCTTCGCCACTGCAGAGTGAGGAGGATATGAGAAAGCGAAACTGGTTCAGCCGCTACGCCGGAGTGCGCAACCGGGGCATCAACCCCGATGGCTTTCATGTCAGCCAGATCAAGTTCTACCTGATCCTGCTGCCGCTTTCGGTTTTCATGGTGCTGCCAATCCTCTTCATCTTTTCCAGCGCCTTCAAGCCGCCGGATGAGTTGTACGCCTATCCGCCGCGCTTTTTTGTGATCAACCCAACCATGAAGAATTTCAACGACCTCTTCTCCAGGATGTCCGGCTCCAACATGCCGGTCAGCCGCTACCTGTTCAACAGCGTCATGGTGACGCTCGTGGCGGTGGCGGCGTCGGTGGTCATCTCCAGCACGGCGGCCTATGCGCTTTCCAAGAAGCGCTTCCGGCTCAAACAGGCGCTTTTCACCATCAACACGGTGGCCCTGATGTTCGTGCCGATCGCGGTGACCATCCCTCGCTTTCTGGTCATTCACCGCCTCGGCCTGCTCGACACCTTCTGGGCGCACGTTTTGCCGGTGCTGGCGCTGCCGGTGGGCGTCTTTTTGCTCAAGCAGTTTATGGACACCATCCCCAACGAGATGTTGGAGGCGGCGCAGATGGACGGCGCCTCAGATCTGGCGATCTACTGGAACATCGTGATGCCGATGATCCGACCTGCGCTCGCCACGATCGCCATCCTCACCTTCCAGGCGGCGTGGAACAACGTCGAGACCTCGTCGCTCTACATTCATGGCGAAAACCTGCGCACTTTCGCCTTCTACCTCAGCACCTTGACCACCACCGCCACCGGCGCCAACGCCGTCGCCGGCCAGGGCATCGCAGCCGCTGCGGCGCTGATCATGTTTCTGCCCAACCTGATCATTTTCATCATCTTGCAAAGTCAGGTGATGAGCACGATGTCTCATTCCGGCCTGAAATGAAAAGATCCCTTTTGCTGCTGACCCTGATCCTATCGCTGCTTCTCCTGTCGCTTGCGGGGATGCTTTCCGGCGCAGCCAGCGCGCTTTCCCCCTACACGACATGGACGATGGGGCCAGGCGGGCGCTTATTTTTGACGCAAGACGCCTACATCCCGATCGACGAGATCGACCTGCCGCTTTCCGGGCCGGATGAACTCTTTTTTGCGCCGGACGGGTTTCTCTATGTGGCGGACACCGGCAACGGGCGCATCGTCAAACTGGATCAAGACTTTGAGATCGTCGCAGAGTTCGGCAAGGGCGTTCTCGAGGCGCCGACCGGCTTGTTCATCGATGAGGATGGCGTCTTCTACATCGCCGACGCCCGCAAAAACACCATCGTGATCCTGGACGGCGAAGGCGGCCTGATCAACGAGTTCGGCCGGCCCTCCGAGCCGCTCTTTGGCCGTCGCCGCGAGTTTCTGCCCCGCAAAATCGTCGTCGACGCGCGCAAGAACCTCTACATCGTCAGCGAAGGCTCGGTGGACGGCCTGGTGATGATGAACACCAACGGCAATTTCATCGGCTATTTCGGCGCCAATATGGCCGAGATGTCGTTCAGGATGATTTTGCAGCGCATGTTTCTGACCAGGGAGCAGCTGGAGCAGCTGGTTCGCAACGAGGCCGCCTCCCCTTCCAACGTCGCCATCGACGAGCGTTCGCTCATCTACACCGTCACGGCCGGCACGGCCAGGGACAGGAGCATCCGCAAATTCACGATCGTCGGCCAGAACCTGTTCGACGACGTCTACGGCTCGAGCACCTTCCGCGACCTGCACGTCAGCAGCGCCGACGGTCTGCTGACGGCGGTGGACGCAAACGGCAAAATTTACGAGTATGACCTCAACGGCTCGCTGCTCTTCGTCTTCGGCGCGCCGGACAGGGGGGAGCAACGCCTGGGCATGCTGGCCAATCCTTCGGCGATCGAACGCATCGGCGACAAGCTCTACGTGCTCGACAAGGACAAAAGCGCCATCGTGGTCTACCGGGCCACCGATTTTGCGAGCCGCGTGCATGAGGGCGTTCGGCTCTACATGGAGGGCCTCTACGAGGAGGCGCAGCCCTATTTCGAGGAGGTGTTGACCTACAACGGCCTCTTTATCCTCGCCTATCAGGCCATCGCCGACGCCCATTTCAAAAGGGGCGCGTACGCGCAGGCGCTCGAATACTACCGCTACGCCGAGGACCGCAACGGCTATTCGGAAGCCTTCTGGGAGCTACGCAACATCGTCTTGCAGCGCCATCTCGGCAACGGGCTTGTCGCGCTCTTCGGCCTCTGGGTGGCCGGCAGCGTCTTCACGCGCCTGGAGCGCGGTCGCGGCTGGCTGGAGCCGCTGCGTCATCGGCTGCACGCCCTGCGCCGGGTGCGGCTGATGGATGATTTCGTCTTTCTGTTTCGCTTCATCCGCCATCCCGCCGACAGCTTTTACTATATCAAGGTCAACGAGCGCGGCAGCCTGTTCTTTGCTTTTCTGCTGTACGGCTGGGTGGTGTTCGCCCGCATTGCATCGCTCTACCTGACCGGCTTTATCTTCAGCCCCTACGCCAGCCCGACGCAGATTCGCGTGCTGACCGAATTCATCTACGCCGTCCTGCCGCTTGCGCTCTGGAACGCCGCCAATTATCTGGTCTCCACCATCAGCGACGGCGAGGGGCGGCTGCGCGACGTGATCATCGGCACGGCGTACAGCCTGTTCCCGTATGCGCTCTTCGCCCTGCCGATTGCGCTGCTTTCCAACCTGTTGACGCTGAACGAGATTTTCATTTACACCTTTTCGACCCAGTTGATGTGGTTTTGGGTCGGTGTGATGCTCTTCATCATGGTGAAGGAGGTTCACAACTACTCGGTTTCAGAGACGATCAAGAACATCCTGACCACGCTCTTCACGATGGCGATGTTCTTGTTGACCGGCTATATCCTGTATGTGCTGTTCAACCAGCTTTATGAATTCGTGCATGCGATCGTGCAGGAGGTGGGCCTGCGTGTGTAAGATTCGGCTCATTGCATTTGGGTTGGTGTGGCTGGCGCTCATCGCTATGCATGGCAGGGCGACAGCAGCTCCATCTACACAGATAGAAGAGATTCCCGTCTCGTACCGAGCGGTGGCGGAGAACGAGCAGTTTCGCCTGTTTGTAGACTTCGACTCGCTGGCGTTCAAACTGCTGGACAAACGCAGCGGCTACGTGTGGCATTCGGGGCTGGACGAGCTGCAGGAGGGCGACCGGCTCAACCGCGCCTGGCAGGCCTTTGCGCGCAGCGGCGTGAGCATCGAATATCTCGACGCACGCGCGATCAACCGTCGCGTCTCCCTTACGAACTCGGAACATGCGCTGGAAGTGACGCCCATCGATGGCGGCGTTGCGGCGGATGTGACGTTTCTGGAGTTCGGGATTTCGCTGCGCCTCCTCCTGCAGCTGGAGGCGGAAGGCGTGCGCGTGGAGGTCCCGTCAAACTCCATCCGCGAGGAGAAGCCGGAGTTCAAGCTGGGGCTGCTCTATCTCTATCCCTTCCTGGGCGCCACGCGCGGGAGCGAAACGCCCGGCTATATGCTGCTGCCAGACGGCGTCGGCAGCCTGATTCGCTTCGCCGACGCCACCAAAGCTCGCAATATGTTCTACGGTCGCTATTATGGACCCGACCTGGGCATGATCGCAGTGGCGCCGTTCGACCCGGAGCTCAGGCGTCCGTATCCGATCGCCTACCCGGTCTTCGGCATGGTGCACGGCGAAGGACAAAACGCCTTTCTTTCAATCGTGGAGCAGGGGGCGGCTTACGGGGAGATTCAGGCGCACCCCGCCGGCATTCTGACCAATTTCAACTTTATCTACAACGCCTTCATCTACAACGAAAGCTACTATCAAGCGACGAACCGGGCCGGCGCCGGCGTGACCGTCGTGCAGCGCCGGACGAACGAGTTCAATGTCGTCGTGCACTTCCGCTTTCTGACCGGCGAGGCGGCGGACTACGTGGGCATGGCGCGCAGCTATCAGCGCTATCTGGTCGAAAAGGGGCTGCTGCGCAAGGTTCCGGTCGCGAACCCCAATATCGGCGTTCGCCTGGAGTTTCTCGGCGGGGACAAGGAGCAGATCTTGCTCTGGAGTCGCTTCGCGCCGATGACCACTTTGGCGGAGATGGAGGAAATTCTCGCCGCGTTAGACGTTGCAAATCCGGAGGTCGTCTATTACGGCTGGCAGCCGCTCGGCGCGTCGAGCATGCCGCCGACGACGCTGCGGCTGGAGCGTGCGCTGGGCAGCGTCGCCGAGTTGACTGCGCTGGCGGAGCGGATCGCAGCGGCGGGCGGACATTTTTCGCTTTATCTGGACCCTCAGGGGGCTCTGCGCGAGGAGGCCGGCTATTCCCCGCGCAACGACTTAGCCATTGCGATCACCAACGTCAGCCTGACCGGCTACAACCGCAACCACGTGGTCTTCTATTTCACCTTCGAGGCGTTGCGCCGTCGCTTTGCATCGATGCAGAATGCGCTCGCCGCCCATCCATCGATCGGGCTGGCGCTCGATCAGATCGGCTGGATGCTCTACAGCGATTTTCGCAGCGGTCGCGCGTTGAACCGCGTGCAGGCCGCCGAAGCGTATCGCGCGCTGTTGGCCGATTCGCCGGTGCGGCTTGTTCTCTACCGTCCCAACGATTATCTGTTCAGCGCGGCGGAGGCGTACTTCGAGATGCCGCTGGGGGACAACGGCTATGTGTACACCTCCGAGACGGTTCCTTTCCTGCCCATCGTGCTGGCGGGGCATCTTCCCTACTACGGCGAGGCGCTCAACTTTTCGGCGAACTTGCAGGAGGACCTGCTGCGGCACGTCGATTATGGCGTCTATCCCTCCTATTTTTTGACGCAGCGGCCCACCGCCGCCATGCTCAACACCCGCTCCAACTGGATCTTCACCTCCTCCTACGCCCAGTGGGGCGAGCATATCCGGGAGACGTATCGCTGGATGAATGCGCTGTTGGGGCCGGTGCGCGGACAGGAGATCGTCGCCCGTCGTCAACTGGCGCAGGGCGTCTTCGCCACGACGTACGCCAACGGCAAGCAGATCGTTGTGAACTACACCGACCGTCCCTTCGCCTACCAAGGCGTCACCGTTGAGGCCAGAAATGCGTTCTTGTTGGAGAGTGCGCCATGACCGTTCGTCCGCTTCCTCGCCGGTTGCTCAGCCTGCGCACGCGCGAGGCGTTGCACGGCTACGCGTTCATTGCGCTTTGGGTGATCGGTTTTGTGTTGTTTACGTTGGCCCCGCTGCTTCAGACCTTCAATTACAGCCTGAATCGAGTGGTGGTGACCGTCACCGGCGTGAATCTCACCTATGTGGGCTGGGCGAATTACACGCGCGCGCTTGCCACCGACCCGGCGTTTGGCGAGCTGTTGATCGGGTACGCCATCGAGACGCTGGTCGCCGTGCCCATCGTGTTGATCTTCTCCATGATCATCGCGCTCTTTCTGAACCTGCGCTTCCGCCTTAAAGGAGTGTTCCGCACGATTTTCTTCCTGCCGGTCGTGATCACAAGCGGGCCGGTGATCCGGGAGCTCACGGAGCAGGGTGCGGCGACTGCGCCGGGCATCGCCGACGCGCCAGCGGTGGCGGAGTTTCTGGCGCAATTGCCGAGCGCACTGCGCAACCCGGTGGAGTATCTGCTGGTCTCGTTCATCCTCATCCTGTGGTTCTCCGGCGTGCAGATTCTCATCTACCTGGCAAGTCTGCAAAAGGTGGATCAGGGCATCTACGAGGCGGCGGCGATCGACGGCGCCTCGGCGTGGGAGATTTTCTGGAAGATCACGCTGCCCACGCTCACCACGGCGACGGTGGTCAACGCCGTCTACACCATCGTCACACTGTCGCACTTTTCGGAGAACAAGGTCGTCCGCTACATCTACGGTCAGACTTACGCGCTGCAAGGCGGCATCGGCTACGCCAGCGCCATGTCGTTCCTCTATTTCGCCGTGATGGCCGTCCTGCTGCTGATCGTCTATCTCTTTCTGACCCGACTGCTGGGCAAGGAGGCGCGCTGAGATGCAAGTCTTTCATTCTCACACCGTTGATCGGGTGCGAAGCCTGCTCTTCGGCGGCCGCACGCGCTATGGGCTGATCTTCACCACCGTGCTTTATGCGCTGTTGATCGCCATCGGCTTCGTGTACCTCTATCCGCTGCTTTTCATGTTCATCACGAGCATGAAGAGCCCCACCGACTTGCTCAACCCGTTGGTGCAGTGGGTTCCGACGGAGCTCTACACCGGCAACTATGTCAAGGCGTTCCGCGTGTTGAATTACCCCAACGCGCTGGTGGCCTCGATCTTGCTCAGCGTGGCGCCTTCGCTGTTGCAGACCTTCGTGGCTGCGCTGATCGGCTACGGGCTGGCGCGTTATCGCTTCTGGGGCAGGCGGCTGGTGTTGCTGCTCATTCTGGCCACCTTCATTATTCCGCCGCAGAACACCGTCATCCCTCAGATGTTGACCTACCGCGACCTGGGGCTGCTGGGCAGCCCGCTGGCGCTGATTTTGCCCGCTGCGTTCGGGCAGGGCTATCGCAGCGCCATCTTCATCCTGGTCTTTTACCAGACGTTTCTCTCCCTCCCCAAAGTGTTGGAGGAGGCGGCGCGCATCGACGGCGCTTCAGATCTGCGCATCTTCCTGACCATCGCCGTTCCTTCAGCGTTGCCGGCGTTCATCGTCTCTTTCATCTTCTCGGTGGTCTGGTACTGGAACGAGACCTTCTTGACCTCGATCTTCCTGGAAGGCGGGGTGCAGACGTTGCCGATGCAGCTCTCCCGCTTTGTGCAGGCCTATGAAAATCTCTACCCGCCGGGCGCAGTCAACATCTTCGACCGCATCAACGAGGCGGTGAAGATGAGCGGCACCTTTCTCAACATTCTGCCGCTGCTCGTGATGTATTTCGTTCTGCAAAAGTGGTTCGTCGAGTCGGTGGAAAGGACGGGGATCGCCGGTGAGTAGACTTGCTGCTGTTTTAGGGATTGCTGCATTTTTGTTGGTCAGTTGCACGGCCATTCCAGGCCCGTCAACGCCTTCGCCCCTTTTTGAATCTCCAACGCCGATCATCCCGGAGGAGACGCAAACTATGTCTGCACCATCCGCTGCTGTGGAGACCGCCGCCGTCCAGGAGGTCATCGAATACGAGATGAAAGGCGCCTTCGACTTTTTCTGGGAGCAGGCGAACACCGACCCCGCCAGCCCGGGCTATGGCCTGGTGCGCGACCGCTATCCCGGCTCGCCCGGCATTGCGAGCATCGCCGCCGTCGGTTTTGCGCTCACCGCCTACCCGATCGGCGTGGAAAAGGGCTACATCAGCCATGCGCAGGGAATGGAGCGGGCGAGCCGGACGCTCGACACACTGTTGGGCATGGAGCGCGTCGAGGGTTTTTTCTACCACTTCGTGGACATGCAGAGCGGCAGGCGCGCCTGGAACAGCGAGGTCTCCACCATCGACACCGCCATCTTGCTGATGGGCGCGCTGACGGCGGGCGAGTATTTTGGCGGCGAAGTGCAGGCCAAGGCAGAGCAACTTTATCGTGACGTGAACTGGCCCTGGTTCGTCGACGAAGCCCGCAAGATGTTCTACATGGCCTATCGACCGGAGAAGGGCTTTGAAGGACACTGGGACTTCTACGCCGAGCAATTGATGCTGTACGTGCTGGCCGCCGGCTCGCCCACGCACCCGACCGACGACTCGCTCTACTATGGCTTCCGCCGTCATCTTGGCCGCTACGGCGAAGGCGAGCCTTTCATCCACTCCTGGTTCGGCTCTCTCTTCACCTATCAATACAGCCACGCATGGATCGATTTTCGCGGCTACGTGGATCGCGAAGGCGTGGACTGGTGGGAAAACTCGGTGCGGGCGACGAGAGCGCACTATGACTTCGCCGTCGATATGCAGGCGCAGTTCAAGACGCTCGGCCCCCGCTCGTGGGGACTGAGCGCCTCGGATGGCCCAGATGGCTACAACGGACTGTACGGCGCGCCGCCCTCCGGCTTCGACAATCGCGCGCATCGGGTGGATGACACGGTTCCGCCCTACGCGGCCATCGGCTCCATTCTGTTTCTGCCGGAGGAGGCGATGGCCGCCATGCTGCACTATTTCACAATTGAGGAGCTGAAGGGTCGGTATGGGTTTGTCTCCGCCTATAATTTGAGTCGCAACTGGTTTTCCAGGGACGTCATCGGCATCGATAAAGGCATTTCGCTCTTGATGCTGGCGAACTACGAGAACGATGGGGTCCACCGAATCACCATGAACCATCCGACCATTCTGACCGGTCTGGAGCGCCTTCAGATCGTTCACAGAGAGAACAACTGAGGATTCTGAGCAATGACCACCATTCGAGACGTCGCAAAGCGCGCCAAAGTGAGCGTCACCACCGCCTCCTACGCGCTCAACGGCGTCGGCTCGATCAGCGACGCCACGCGCGCGCGTGTGCTCAGGGCGGCGGAGGAGCTGAACTATCATCCCAACGCCTTCGCCAGGCACCTGAAAAAGGTCAAGACGCAGACGATCGGCGTCTTCATCACCAGCTTCGGCGGCGCATTTTGGGATGAGATTCTGGAAGGCATCCATGAGGTGACGCTGACCACCGAGTACGACCTTGTGGTCTGCCCGCGCAGCCGTTCAGAGCGGCGCATCTTGATGTATCGACAGGTGGACGGCGCCATTGTTTTCGACTCCGAGATCTCGGATGAAAGCGTGCTGAAGCTGGCCTCGCGGCGCTTCCCGATCGTGGTGATGGATCGGCTTCTGCAGGCCGATTTCGTGGCGCCGGTTTTGTTGGACAACGCCCAGGGCGTGCGCGAGGCGTTCCATCATTTCTACGAGCAAGGGCTGCGCAAAATGGCCTTCGTGTCCGGCGACCTGAACTCCTTCGACAATACGGAGCGCATGCAGACCTTTCTGGAGGAGGCGAGAGGGCGCGGCGTGGAGCCAGCGCTTCATTACGGCGCGTTCACCGAAATTTCCGGATACAATGCGGCCAGACGCATCATTCAATCGGGCGACCTGCCGGAAGCGGTCTTTTGCGCCAATGATCAGATGGCCATCGGCTTTTTGCGCGCCATGCAGGAGCATGGGCTGAAAGCGCCGGAGGACATCGCCGTCGTCGGCTTCGACGACATTTTGCTTTCCCGTTGCGTGCAGCCGACGCTCTCGACCGTGGGCGCTCCCCGGCAGACGTGGGGCGCAGCGGCGATCCGACAACTGATCGAGTTTCTGGAGCACGAAGCGCCCCTGCATCTGCAGCGCATCCCCACGCGCCTGCTGCCGAGACAGTCGAGTGCACTGGAGCGCAAGGCGTAGTTGTTGCGTGTTGCGTGTTGCGTGGTGCGTCACGAAACACGAAACACGCACCACGCACCACAAGGACAAACACCATGACGCCCTACACAGACTTCCGCGTGCAAGGAGGACAGTTCTGGCTCGACGGCGCTCCCGCTTTCATCCATGCGGGCGAGCTGCACTATTTTCGCATCCCCGCCGAGCAGTGGGAGCATCGGCTCGGGCTGCTGCAAGAGGCGGGCTTCAACGCCGTCGCCACGTACATCCCCTGGCTCTGGCATCAGCCGGAGGAGCGCATGCTCGATCTCGACGGCCACACTCACCCCTTGCGCAACCTCGTCGGTTTCCTCGATCTGGCGGCGGAGATGGGCTTTCTGATCATCGCCCGCCCTGGTCCGTACATCATGGCCGAGACGATCAACGAGGGCATTCCGCCCTGGGTCTTCGAGCGCTATCCTCAGGTTGTTTTGGTGGACCAGCACGGGCAGCCCCAGCCGATCGCCAGTTATCTCCATCCCGACTTTCTCCGCTGCGTCGAGCAGTGGTATGGGGCGGTCTTTGCTGCGCTTGCGCCGCGACAGATCACGCGCGGCGGCGCCGTCATCCTGGTGCAGCTCGACAACGAGATGGGGATGCTGCACTGGGTGAGGAATCTGATCGACGTCAACCCCGATACGCTGAATCGCTTTGCGAATCATCTGCGAGGCCGTTATGGAGACCATCTGTTTGGTCGCTATCCTGTGCGCGATCTGGTGGGCTTCCTGGAGGCGCAGCTCACGCAGCCGGCGCCGCCCTTCGGCGCGCGCGTGCTTGCCGACTATCGCCGTTTCTATCGGAGCTATCTGCGCGAATATGCGGAGTGGCTTTGGCGCACGGCGCGCGCGTTCGGCATGGAAGTCCCGCCGGTGCTCAACATTCACGGCTTCGGCCGCGGCGGCAAGACCTTTCCCATCGGCCTGTCGCAGCTTGTGGAGGCCATGCGCAGCGAAGGCATGGTGAGCGCCACCGACGTCTATCCGCTCTTTATCGGCGAGGGCAACTTCCACGAGCTGCTGTTGGTCAACGAGATGACGAAGGCGCTGCAAAATCCCGAACAACCGCTCTTCTCCATCGAGTTTCAGGCGGGCGGCGCGCAGGACTTCAGCGGCGCGCAGACGTCGCTCTATGAACTGCATGCGCTGCTTTCCATCGCCTGCGGCATGCGCGGGATCAACCACTATCTTTTCTTCGACGGCGAAAACCATCCCCTGCTCAGCCCGGTGAAACGTCACGACTGGGGGCATCCGGTGCGCAAAGACGGCTCCACCCGACGCCATTACGCAACTTACCCTCGGTTGTCCCGGATGCTGGCGACCTACGGGGAGGCGTTGGCGCTGAGCCGCCCCAAAACCGTCGCCACGGTCGGTTTCTTGCTCGATTTCTTCATGACGGAGGTCAACAACGCCTGCACGCAGGAAACGACGAATGTCCTCACCCACCAGCGCGAGACGATCCTCTTCGACTTCATTGCGCGCGGGCTGGCCCTGACCCATCGCCCCTTCGACGCCGTCGAGTTGCGCCTGGCCGAACTCTCGGTCGCCAAACATCCGGTGCTGTGGGCGATGATGGAGCGACCGTGCGACGCTGCCATCCAGCAAAAGCTGCTCGATTACGTCCGTGCGGGCGGCAGGTTGATCCTGGTCGGCCGTCTGTGCGTGGAGGATGAAGAAGGCCGTCCGTGCACGTTGTTGAAGGATGCGCTGGGCGTCGAACGCATCCAGGGCGGTCGTCCATTTGTCCAGACCGAAATCCACGCCTTCGAGCAGCGAGACATTCCGGCCTCTTTCGTCGAAACGTACGCCGGAGCCTTTGCGGAGGTCTTCGCCGTCGACGGCGAAGGCGGCGTCGTCGGCTTTGTGCAGCCTATCGGTGAAGGCCTGGCGATGATACTCGGCGCCGCCTTTGCGGCCAACACCCTGGAGGACCTGGCCGTCTTTCATCAGATGGCGAACCGCATGGGCTGCGCGCCGCTTTTTGAATTGAGCGAGTGGGCGGACGTGCATCTCTGCGAGGGGGATCGGGGGAGCTTTCTGTTCATCAACAACTACCGCGAAGAGCCGTTGGAGACCACCGTGACCTGTGCAGGCGCGCCACTGTTCGAGGGGCAACCTGTTCGTCTGCCGCCGCGACGGGGCGCAGTCCTGCCCCTCTGATTTACTGGAATTGTTGATTTACTGGCATTCTTTGAGATGATCGAACTGATTGGGCTACCTTATGTCGTTACTCGTTCATAAGCAGCGGAAATTCCTCTCAGCGCAAACCGAGGCTCAGATTGAACGCTGGGCTGTTCGGTTCATGGCCATTTCGACAGCCGCCATGGGCGTCATCAACCTTTTGTCGGCTGTGATGCCCGCCCTTGCCGATCGCCTCATCCTTCTCAGCAAAATCCTGCCGATGGAAGTTCGCTATGGCAGCCGTTTGGCTTCCGCCCTGGCCGGTTTTGCTTTGCTGGTGCTCGCTTTTGGCCTAGGGCGGCGCAAGCGCGCCGCCTGGATGTTGACGGGGATCGCCCTGGTCGTCTCCATCCTGACTCATCTGCTGAAAGGGCTGGATGTGGAGGAGGCCGCAGTTGCGGGCGGATTGCTTCTCTTGCTCATCCTTTTGCGGAACAGCTTTCATGCGCACAGCGATCCTCCATCCTGGAGGCAAGGACTTTGGGTTTTGGCCGGCTCGTTCTTGTTCACGCTCGCCTATGGCACGATCGGTTTTTATTTACTCGACAGGCATTTTCACGTTGACTTTAGTTTGCCGGCCGCCCTGCATCAGACAATCATGATGTTTGCAGCGTTCGACAACAGCGGATTAGAGCCGCTGACAGGGTACGGCAGATACTTTGCCTTTTCGATCTATGGCATTGCGTTGGCGACCTTTCTTTATGCGTTGAGAATGCTGCTGCGTCCGGTGCTGGTGCGCGAGCCGGCCACAGCGGCGGAGCGTCAACGGGCTGCGGCTATTGTGCAAAATTATGGACGGACTGCTCTGGCGCGGGCAGCATTGTTCGAAGACAAATCCTATTTCTTTACGTCCGGCGGCTCCGTGGTCGCCTATGCTGCGCGCGGGCGAGGCGCGATGGCCTTGGGCGATCCGATCGGTCCAAAGGAGGATGCCGCGGCGGCGATCGTCGCCTTCCGAGACTTTTGCCGGAGAAATGACTGGACGCCGGCGTTCCTCGAGATTCTGCCGGATTCTCTGGACGCCTATCATCAGGCGGGTTTCCAGACCTTCTGCATAGGCCATGAGGCTATTGTGGCGCTGGAAAGTTACACCTTACAGGGCAGTGAAAACAAGAATGTCCGCAATGCTGTCAACAAGATGATTCGATCCGGGTATCGTTTTCAGGTGCATCTTCCTCCCGTCCCCGATCACCTTCTGCACGCCTTGCGTTGGATCAGCGACGCCTGGTTGACAGCTCAACACGGGAGTGAGATGCGCTTTTCTCTTGGTTGGTTTGACGAAGATTACCTCCGCAACGGTCCGGTGGCGGTCGTTTATGGGCCTGACGATCAACCGGTGGCGTTCGCCAATCTGGTGTCAGAGTACCAAAAGAACGAAATCACTATCGACCTGATGCGTCGCTATCCCAAAGCGGCGTCAGGGGTGATGGAGCTTCTGTTTGCTTCCATGTTGCAGTGGGCCAAGGAGCAAGGCTATGCAACCTTCAGCCTTGGCTTGAGCGGGTTGGCCGGGGTTGGAGAAAGGCCCACCGACCCGCAGACTGAGAAGGTTTTGAAAGCAATTGGGGAATCCCTGAACCGTTTCTATCATTTCAAGGGGCTGCACGAATTCAAGGAGAAGTTTCATCCACGCTGGGAGCCGCGTTATCTGGCTTACCTGGGGGTGGCCGACCTGCCTCAGGTGATGATCACGCTCGTGCGCGTCCATTCAGGAGACGATTTTTGGTGGAGATATCTTGCTGGGCGGTGAGACGGCGTTTTCTTGTCGATTTCGTATCATGCGTTCAGCGCATTGATTCTGCCATGCTTCGTTGAGGTCGGCTATGCTGATGCGCACGCTCGATTATGATTCCACCTGTTGTTGACCGGCGGGAATCCTCAGAACGATAAGCGGATATCCAAAACCGGGTGTACTCCCCAACGTATAAGGCTACTGGCCTGCTCCACAGTTCAGTGTGAACTACTGAAAGCCGTATTCCTCAAAAAAATCAACAAAGCGCCTGCGAAACCTGTTGACATCGCTCCGGTTGCATGATATTCTCTTTTGCAACTGGTATAGACCTCTATACCAAAAAATTCTCCAATTCCCATGACAAAGGAAACATGATCGATAAAAGCAGCCCTGTTCCGCTTTATTACCAGATTGCCGAACATTTCAGAGAGCAAATTGCCTCCGGAGAGCTGGCCAGTGGGTCTCGCTTACCGGGGGAGCGCGAGCTGAGCGAGCAGTTGGGCGTGAGCCGCATGACCGTGCGCCAGGCGCTCAACTATTTGCAGCGCAATGGATTGATCGAAGTGCGCAAGGGCGTCGGCGCCTTCGTCGCCCAACCCAAACAGACCTACGATGCGCTCCATCTGCTTGGATTTTCAGAGGAGATCGGTCGCCGCGGCGACCAGGTGGAGTCCATCGTGCTGGAGCAGGCGATCGTGGAGCCGCCGCCTCGCGTGGCCCAGCGTCTGGCCTTAGAGGAAGGCGGCAGAACCGTGAAGCTCTCGCGTCTGCGCAAGGTGAATCAGGAGCCGATGTTGCTGGAGACAAGCTATATTCCGGCGGCGCTCTGCCCTGGTCTGGAGCAGGTCGATCTGGCCGCCAATTCACTGTACAAAGTGCTGGAGAGTCGGTACGGCTTGCGATTGGAGCGCGCCCAGCAAACGATGGAGTGCGCTGCAGCGACTCCATACGAGCAGTCGCTGTTTGGTCTGCATTCCGGGGCCGGGGTGTTGTTGCTTGAAGGCGTCGTCTACGCAGAACGGGACCTGCCGATCGAATACTTCAAAGCGATCTACCGGGGAGATCGCTGTAAATTCCAACTGGAAAGCTGGCGCGATGGCGAGGTCAGGACAGGGGGCGTGCAGCGGATGAGCGTTGTTGTGGCGTAGATGGCGGTCATCTTGCCGCTCTATTCCCCAGCATATAGTTCCGGCGCATCTAGACAGATGACAGACAAAGGACAGACAAAGGATGAGGAGAGTTTTATGACGACACCTGTTCGAATCGGCGTCGTGGGATGCGGCAGCGTCATGCTCCATGCGTACTCTCGACAGATCAATCAGCTCAAGATGCGCGGTTGGGTGGAGACGGTGGTGGCGTGCGACGTCAAAGAGGAGCGCAGACCTATCGTCACCGGGCCGGAGTATGGCTATCAACGTTTCACCACCGATTTCGAGGACGTCGTGACCGCCAGCGACGTCGATCTGGTGTTGGTGACCACTTCAATGCGCGAGCATGGCATGGTGGCGCGCGCGGCGCTCGAGGCGGGAAAGCATGTGCTGGTGGAAAAACCGATGGCGCACACGTTGGACGCCGCGGCGGCATTGGTGGAGCTGTCCCGTAAGAGCAGGGGCTATCTGGTGCCGGCGCCGCACGTATTGCTCAGCCCCACCTATCAAAAAATGTGGCGGCATATCCACAACGGCGACATCGGGACGCCCTACCTGGCGCGCGCCTTCTATGGATGGGCCGGCCCGACCTGGAGCAAGTGGTTCTACGAGCCGGGCGGCGGCGCAATGTTCGATTTGGGCATCTATAACCTGACCAGCCTGACCGGCTTTCTCGGTCCCGCCAGGCGCGTCTCCGGGTTCATCGGCACCGCCATCAAACAGCGAATCGCCGAAGGAGAGATGATCGAAGTGCAGGCCGATGACAACGTGCAGCTCTGCGTCGAGTTCGCCAACAACTGCTATGCGGTGGTGACGACCGGTTTCACGATCCAGCGTTACCGCACTCCCGCCATTGAAATCTACGGCAGCCAGGGCACGATCCAGATGCTGGGCGACGACTGGGACCCAGACGGCTATGAGCTTTGGCGCAACGACGTCGGCGCCTGGATGGTCTATCCCGAAAGCGATCCGAACTGGCCCTGGACCGATGGCATCAATCATCTGGTGCATTGCATCCGCAACGGCGAAAAGCCAATCCACGATCCGGAGCACGCCTATCACGTAATCGAGATCATCGAAAAGGCGCGCATCGTCGGCAAAACAGGCCTGGCGCAGACGATCGAAAGCACGTTTACGCCGCCCACCTTTGCGACGGCGAAGGAAGAAGAAGCTCCTCACCTGAAACATGATCGCACGAATTGACGATAGCTTATGACCTATAAACCATCGCCTCGACCAAACTTCAATGGGCCAACTGCGTTGCGTTATGAAACCGCGGCGCGCCATCTATGGGGAGATGCTGAATCCGGCCAGGTTGCCGATTGGATCTACGTATCCAGTTCAAAGATTCACCAACTTGTGTGGGGGCTGCCGCCCGGCGGCGCCTTTCGCCACTCCAATGAGTACCGCACGATCTTTGGTGCAGACGTGGTCTATTACGTGCTAAGCGGAACGATGGTGATCGCCAATCCAGAGACGGGGGAAGTGCATCGGGTGGGGCCTGGCGAAGCGGCCTTCTTTCGTAAAGACACCTGGCACCATGTGTTTAATTACAGCGCGGAGATGCTGCGGGTGCTTGAATTCTTTGCGCCGCCTCCCTCGCAGGGGGCATCTGGCGCCTATGCCCGCTCCAAATCGCTGCTTACTGAAAACAAATATAGCCTCGATTGCGCCTTGGGTCGCTGGCCGATGGAGCGCGCCACAATTGAAAGCGGCTTCACCATCACGGTAATTCGAGAAAGCGATCTGTTATGGCGGCTCGAGGGAAGTCGAGATGAAGTGTTGGTGGGGGTGCTCTGCTCAACCGAACACCTGCTGGTGGGCAAGTTGTTTTTGCCGCCCGGACGCAAAAGCGATGTGCTCAGCCATCCTGGCGACAAGAGCCTCTACGTGCTGCGCGGCGCACTGCACATCTATTGCCCGGAGCAGAGCGAAGGGTTGGCCTGGTTCGAGCTGCGCCCACAGGATGGCTTCTTTGCGCCCGCCGGAACGCCTCACCGGTTTCACAACATGACGGATCAGCCGGTGGAGCTGCTTTTCGGCGTCGCGCCGGATTATCGATGACAGACGTTTCGTCATTCGTGGCGCTGTCAAGGCATAAAGGCTGTTCTGGATTCGGCGGCGATTGTGCATCTATCGTAGGTGACCGCCTCTGGCGGTGACATGGCTCCTGCGTCAGAAAGGGTTGTCTCTGAAGATGAGCTGGGACGAGGTCGCCATCGGCCTCGATGTCGGCGGCACCAAGATTGCAGCGGGATTGATAGACCGCCATGGAAAGGTGCTCATGCGTCGAACCGTTCCAACCGACGCAGCGCAAGGAGGCATGGCGGTGTTAGAAAAATCGCTCGGCCTGGCGCAAGCTCTGCGTGCATCCGCTGAGGCTGAAGGCTACAAGGTTGCAGGCGTCGGCGTGAGCGTATGCGAGCTGGTCGATCTGCAAGGCGTCGTCACCAGCGAGTACACACTTCAGTGGCGGAAGATTCCGGTGCAGACGATTTTCAGCGAGCTGGTTGCGCCCGCCGTGGTCGTTGCGGATGTGCGCGCCCATGCTTTCGCCGAGGCAAGGTTTGGCGCCGGACGCAAACTGGCCAGCTTCGTCTTCGTCAATGTTGGGACCGGGATCAGCAGTTGCTTCGTCCTGGAGGGGCGACCGTATGCCGGCGCGCGTGGCAACGCCCTGGTGTTGGCGACCATGCCGCTCGTCGTGTTCGATGAGCAAGAACGCAAATTTGAGTTCGCGCTCGAAGCTTTTGCTTCAGGGCTTGGCCTGATCGAACGTTACCGTCGTCACAAAGCCGGCGTCGCCCGAGTTGAAGAGATTGTCGCCGATGCGGCGCAGGGCAACAAGGTTGCAGACTCCATCTTGCGCAGCGGCGGCGAAGCATTGGGCGGCGCCGTCGCCTGGTTGGTGAATGTCCTCGATCCAGAGGCTGTAATTGTGGGCGGTGGCCTGGGGCTAGCCGACGGCCTTTACTGGGAGAGCCTCGTCGCCGCTGCTCGGACGCACATCTTCGCCGACGCCAGCCGAACGCTGCCGATCCTGCACGCTGCGTGCGGCGCCGACGCTGGCGTCATCGGGGCGGGGGCGTCTATTTTCGCCGGGTGAGTTTCTGTATGTCCTGAAGATCGAACGTAAAGTCTGCTCGGTGCGTGTTCAAACAACCAAGGAGGAGCTGTATGGAAACCGATGTCAAACGCAACTTGATCAGCCGCCGCCATTTCTTGCGCCTCACGGGCATGGCGGCGGGCGTCGCAGCGCTGGCTGCCTGCGCGCCTTCTGCGCCTTCCGCTCAAACAGGGCCGCCAGCCAGTGCGGACGGCCAGGTCACGATCTCCTGGTGGAATGGATTTAGCACGCCCACCGTCCAGGAGATTGCACCGCAAATTGTCGGCGAGTTCGAGAGGATGCATCCCAACATCAAGATCGATTATGAGATCAGCGGCGGGCCGCCGGGCGGTGGCAACCTGACCGAAGTGATGCTCTCGCGCATTGCAGCCGGCAATCCTCCCGACACCATCACGCTCTGGGACGCCCCGTCGCAATATGGGGCGCTGGGCGCATTGACCGCCATCGATGAGTTTATGGCGCAGGCCACCTACGCCACGCCGGACGCATTCTACGAGAATGTGCTGAACACCTGTAAATGGCAAGGACGGACGTATGGGCTGCCGGCTTCGGCGGCGGCGGCGGCCATGTTCTTCAATACGGACCTGTTCGCCGAAAAGGGCATCGCCATGACGCGCGAGACGTTTCCAACCACCTGGGACGAGCTGCGCGCGTTGTCTGACGAATTCACCGTCCTGGAGAACGGCGAAGTGAAACAGGCTGGCTTTATGCCGCCATGGAGCGCCACCTGGCTCTATCCGGTGTGGAGCGTGCTCAACGGCGGTTTGATCTTTGACGCCGCCAACACCCTGTACACCGTAAACAGCCCCGAAAACATCGCGTGGATTGAATATTGGGCGAACTGGCTCGATGAGGCGTATGGAGGAAATTTCGAGCGCATCAATATTGCCGGAAACTGGGGCTCTGCTTACCCTGATCAGAACTCGGCTTTCTACAATCAGCTCTCCTCCATGTTTGTGGATGGCGGCTGGATCATGACGGACATCGATTTCCCGTTCGAATGGGAAGTCGCCAAGCTGCCCTATGGGCCGATGGGGACAAAGACGGCTTCGGGCTATTGGCCCAACTGGTTCGCTATGCCGAAAGGTGGCCTGCATCCCACCGAATCGTTCCTCTTTATCGAGTACTTCTGCACCAAAGGGTGGGAAACCTGGTACAGGGCGATTCCGGATACGCCGGCCTGGAAAGGGGCCTCGCGCGACGTCGTCACACAGGCGCTGATCGACAAAGTGGGCGAGGAGCGTGCGCTGGAGCTGCATCGCTTTTTCCTGGATTACCTGGAAGATTCTGCGCCAATGTGGGACTCGCCGGTCAATGCCTTTGCCATGGATACGCTGCAGACGGCGATTGAATCGGTGCTGGGCAAGGTCAAAAGTGCGCGGGCTGCGATGGACGAAGCGCAGGCGCTGATCCAGGCAAAACTGGAGGAGACGCTGCGCGCAGGGTAATGGTTGCGGATAGGTGCGTCTTCCTGGAAGCCGCCAGCTTCCAGGAAGACATGAGCATAGGAGGAGGCGTCGATGTCCCGCAAGACTCGCGATAATCTGCGCGCCTATTTATTCGTATCGCCATGGCTGATCTCGCTGTTGGTCTTCACCGCTTACCCGATGCTGGCCTCGTTCTATTTCTCTATGACGCGCTATACAATTGTGAGGCCGCCGGTTTGGATTGGGTTGGAGAACTTTCGGGTGATGTTCACCAAGGACGATCTATTCTGGGTGGCGGTTTGGAACACGCTCTATTACACGGTCGTTTCTGTGCCTCTCCAGATGCTCGTGGCGCTGTTCTTGGCCACTTTGCTCAATCTGAGCACACGCGGGATCGGCTTCTATCGCACCGCCTTTTATCTCCCCGCATTGGTGCCGGCGGTTGTGACGACGCTGCTCTGGATGTTGATTTTGGACCCGCGCGCAGGGTTAGCCAACGCGGCGCTGGAGGCTGTGGGTCTGCCGAAACTCGGCTGGATGTACAGCGTCGCCTGGTCGAAGCCGTCGTTGATCATCATCGCGCTGTGGACAGGGGTCGGGCAGCCGATGTTAATTTTCCTGGCAGGCTTGAAGAATGTGCCGCAGTCTTTGCTCGAAGCCGCCATTATCGACGGCACCAATGCCTGGCAACGATATTGGCGCGTCATCATTCCCTTGCTTACGCCGACGATTTTTTTCAATCTGCTGATCACCCTGATCGCCTCCTTTCAAGTCTTCACCACCGCCTTCGTTGCGACGGCTTCCGCCAGCGGCGCCAGCCCGGCCGGTCCGCTTAACTCGATGCTGGTCTACATGGTGCATCTCTATCGGCAAGGGTTCAGCTACTTTGCGATGGGATATGCTTCGGCGATGGCGGTCGTGCTTTTTTTGGTGTTGGTGGTGTTGACGCTGATCCTGGTTCGCTCCTCCAGGGAATGGGTGCATTATGAGGGCGCTTCGCCGCGCTGATCGAGAGGAAGGGATGACCGGCGTCTATAAGGGACAGAGATCAAACGCAATGAAAGTGCAGAAGCTGCTGGGCCAAGGGGTTGTCCATGGGCTGTTGTTCTCCATCTCCCTCCTGTTCTTGATTCCTCTGTGGTGGCTCTTCGTCACCTCGATCAAGCCGCTCGATCAAATTCTTACGATTCCGCCGATCTGGTGGCCGCAGCCGCCGCAATGGGAGAACTATGTTGCAGCCTTGACTTCGCCGGCCTTTCCTTTTTGGAGATTGATGGGGAACACGCTTTTCTATTGCGTCACCTCTACGATTGGCACGGTCGTTTCATCGGCGGTGGTGGCCTATGCATTTGCGCGGATGCGCTTCACGGGTCGAGATTTGCTTTTCGGCATTACGCTGGCGACGCTGCTTTTGCCGGGGGTCGTCACGCTGATCCCCACCTACGTGCTGTTTCAACGCATGGGATTGGTCGGCACCTACGCGCCGTTGATCATTCCCTACTTTTTTGGAAGCGCCTTCAACATCTTTCTGCTGCGCCAGTTTATGCTCACGATCCCTGTTGAGTTGAGCGATGCTGCTTACGTCGATGGCGCGGGCGATTTTCTGATTCTGTGGCGGATCATGGTTCCGTTGGTGAAGCCGGCTTTGATCGTGGTGGCGATCTTCAATTTCATCTACGCATGGAACGATTTTTTGGGGCCGTTGCTCTACCTGGACGATTCGAGCCGCTACCCCTTGTCCATCGGCCTCTATGCGTTTCGCACACGTTTTGCCCTCCAGTGGAACCTCATCACTGCGGCTGCGCTGGCGATCACGATTCCGCTCATTGCGGCCTTTTTTGTCCTGCAGCGTTATTTTATCGAGGGTGTGACCCTGACCGGCCTGAAGGGATGATCGACGATGAGCAAAATCAAGCTGGCGCTGCTTGGCTGTGGGGACGTAGCGCAGCGCGACTATTTGCCTGAATTCCATCGCGTGGCCGATCGCGCCGAGCTCGTCGCTGTGTGTACCCGCTCCACCACGCGCATGCAAGAGGCGATGCATCGCTACGCCATCCCTCATGGCTACACCGACTATCGCCGCATGTTGGCCGAAAGCGAGGCCGACGCAGTGATTAACCTGACGCCCATTCCCCTGCACGACCAGACCAACCTTGCCATCCTTGAATCTGGACGACACCTCTACAGCGAAAAGCCGGTGGCGAGCAGCTCTCGCGCTGCAAAACAGTTGGCGGAGCTAGCGCAGGCGCGCGGCCTGCATGCGCTCTGCGCGCCAAGCATCCGCCTCTTCCCGCAGATGCAATATGTAGCGCGTCTGGTCAAGGAAGGCGCCATCGGACCGATCTACTCGGCGCGCGGCTACGGCCATTGGGGCGTGCCGCCGTGGCCTGGGTACTTCTCCGACCCCACCCCCTTTTTCGCCGCCGGCGCAGGGCCGATGATGGATATGGGCGTCTATCCCTTACACACATTGACGACCCTCTTCGGGCCGGTGCGACGCGTCGTTGCGATGGTGACCAAAGTGCAGGAGAGCTTCATCGTGACCGAAGGGCCGCACGCCGGGCTGCGCGTGCCGGTCGAGGCCGACGATCACTGGCAGCTGCTCCTCGACTTTGGGGGCGGCTGCATTGCCAGCGTCGCCGCCAACGCCGTGGTCGTCGATACGCGTTGTCCGCCGCTCGAGCTGCATGGGTTGGCGGGCACCATCGCCTTCGACCCGATCTACGTGCAAAAACCGGTGGACGTGCTAAGCCGCGGGTGCGATTGGAGAACAGTTGCACCGCCTTTCCCCGACGCGGACCCTGGCCGCAGCGCCGGCCCCGACCATATCCTTGGCGTCATGCATTTGCTGGATTGCATTGAAGGTCGTTGCTCACCTCAACTGACTCTCGACCGGGCTGCACACGTGCTGCGCGTAATCGAGGCCGCAGTGGAGTCGTCGCGCACCGGACGCATGGTCGAGATCGGTCCCTGATCACTGGAGATATTGAAGGAGTTGACGATATGAGCATTCTTCCCTTGCGCGCAGCGTTGATCGGTTGTGGAAGTGTGTCGCAGCGCGGCGTCTTGCCTCACTTGAGCGTCGAGGATGCAAAAGCGCGTGTACAGCTCGTCGCCGTCGTCGACGCCGTCGCCGAGCGCGCTGCGCAATCTGCGGAGAAGTGGGGCGTCCCGGCATGGTATACGGACATCGACGCCATGTTGGCGCAGAGCGACGTCGATCTCGTGTTGGTGATCACACCAATCCAACAACACTTCGAGCACGCAATGCGCGCCATCCAGGCCGGTAAGCATGTCTACATTCAAAAGGCGATGACGACGACGCTGGCCGAGGCCGACGCCTTGCTCGCCGCGCGCGATCGGATGAACGTGAAACTGGCCGCTGCACCGGGCTTCGATCTTTTTCCATCGACGGCCAAGATGCGCAACGTCGTGGAGAGCGGCGCGCTGGGTCGGGTGGCGATTGGCTACACCTACACGCTGGGCTTCGGTCACGAATACGAACCCATCCGTCGTGGTGAGGGAGCGCTCAGCGCCATCGATCCCACCTGGTATTACCGCGCCGGCGCCGGCCCATTGCCCGACGTGACCGTCTACGCGCTTCAGTTGGCGACCAGCGTGCTTGGATCGGTGCGCCGCGTGACCGCTCTGGGCAACAAAATCATGCCCCAGCGCACCTGGCGCAATCGCACGATCGATATCGAAGTGGAAGACAACAATGTTGTGTTGATGGAGTTCAGCAGCGGCGCGCTGGCTGTGGCCGTGGGTTCAGATTGCGTCGGCAGCCGCATGAATCCCTGGGGCGGGCTGGGCGTCTACGGAACCCAAGGTGCGCTTGAAGTGACCGAAGTCCATAGCGCCAGCGGTTATCCCACGCGTTTTGTCGTTCGGCGGGGCGGCTCCTGGGCGGTCGCCGACGGCGGGTTCACCGAGGAAATCACCCCTTTGTCCGACTGCTCCTATCTCACCCCGGCGCACCTGGCAATCGAGGAGCCTCATCTTTACGTCGATATAATGGAGCTGGTGGATGCAATTGTGGAAGATCGTCCCTGCCGCGCCAGCGGCGAACAGGCTCGTCACGTGGTCGAAATCATCGAGGCCGCGCGTCGGGCGATCGCGTCAGGCGAAACACAATCTCTCGTCACCGCGGTGGGACGATAGCCTCAGCAACGATCAATTCATTTTTCCCAACAGGCGCTGCATCGCCTCCGTCGCCGGGCGATAGTCTGGATAGTTTTGCACAGCCGCCTGGTAATACTCCAGCGCCAGGCGCAGGTCGCCAAGCTGTTCATACGCGCGGCCCAGGTTGAAAAACGCAAAGACGCGCGCCTCATAGCGCGGCGCGGTCAGCGCCTGCTCCAGCCAGGGAATTGCCTCCTCAGTGCGCTCCAGTTCAATCAGATAGGCGCCGATGTCGTTGTAGGGGTTGCCGAACGCAGGGTCGGTTTCAATGGCAAGCTTGCACGCTGCGATCGCCTCGTCATAGAGTTGCAGGTGGGCATAGGCCCACCCCAAAAACGTGTACGCCTCGGCGGTCGGGTAAAAGCGGATCGACAATTTGTACTCACGGATGGCGGCCGCAATGTCTCCTTGCACCTGCATACGATAGCCGCGCTCGAAATGTTCGACCGCCTGTTGCCAGACCTCGATCTGATCGTCCGGCAGGTTATCGGGCTGAGCGATCATGATGGTACGATGTCCTGAGCGATCAATGCACGCAAATGAATGCAAAGAAAAAGGAATGAAAACAATGATTGGGATTATACAGCGAATTGTGCAGGGAGCGATCCCGCCAATTTGCGCCCTACGGACGGCGGCTCTTTTCACAGCCGCTGCGATGGCGCTGAGCGGCTGCGGTCTTTTCTTCGGCGCCGGCGAGCCGGAGCCGACGCCTACGCCGGTCATCGCCCGCTCGCTCGTTCCCACCTTTACGCCGACGCCCGTGACGGAGGCGCCGACGCCGACCCCAGAAGCCGCGCCAACGCTGGTGATCTCCCTCGACATCGAAGCTGCATCTCCCAACCCAGGCGCTGAAGAGGCGCCTTCTCCGACAGTCGAGCCGACCGCCACGCCCTCGCCTCGATTGACCGTCAAAGAGGCCACGGTCAACGTGCGCCTCGGTCCAGGCACGAACTACGGGTTGGCGGGCGTCGCCGAGCAAGGGCAAGAGTTCCCCATCGTCGGCGTCAACGCCGACCGAAGCTGGTGGCTCATCTGCTGCGTCAACGGCAAAGAAGCGTGGATCTTTGGCGAACTGACCGAACGCGAGAACGATGCGTTCGCCCAGGTGATCGATGACATTCCTGCGCCGCCGCAGCAGGTTGCGCAGGCGCCGGCCCAACAGCCCGCCGCCCCCGCCGAACCCACCCCAACGCCTGCGCCCCAGCCTCCACCGGCCGACGACCCATGCGCCAACATCGGCGGCGATGGCTGTAAGTTCAGGCTGCGCAGCGGGCCGAGCTTCGCCCCCAACGGCGGAGCCGAGCTGAAGCTACAGATTCACTTCATCCACAGCGGAGTGGACGGCGGCCAGCCGCAGGGCAGCTACTTCGTCTGGCTGGAAAAGGAGGGCGTCAAGTTGCCTGTGTCCGACGGCGTGCGCAGCATCGCCTTACAGAGCCAGCAGGGGACGCTGGGCAGATTTAACTACGAATACAAGATCGGTCTGGGCGACATCCCCGGCAACAACGTCGCCGGCGTGTACGCCATCTGGGTGCTGGACGGCAACGGCGAGCGCGACAGCCAGACTTACACCTTCACCGTCCCCGAAGGACAGGGCGAGGTCTGGATGGAGTTCGACCAGGGGTAGCGCAGCAGGTCACGCCTCCGGCGCCGCATAGCAGCTCAACCGCCGGGTCCTTAAAGCGAGATGCCCATCAGCCCGCGCGTGATCTGAAAATCGATGTTGCCGATGCGCATGTGTCGCGGGACATAGCGATGGGCGGCCAACTCTCCGATCCGCTCCAGAATCTGCTCCGGCCAGGTTGAAGGGTCATTCGTTAAAACCAGGTCCAGGTCGGTCGCCGTCTCTGGCGGGCAGTCGGCGGCGGTCGCCAGCTCCAACACAGGCGTCAGCGGATGGCCGGGCGTCGGATGGCCGCCGACGTAGGCGAGCACGAGATCGACCCCGGCTGCCCCCAAACCGGTGACGATCTCCACCGGATGGTCGGTCGGCGTGGCCATGACGTGAAAGCCAGGACGGTGCGGACGATGGGCGTAGGCGACGGTTGGTTGCACCGTTTCCGGAGCATCCAAGAGTGTATCGACAAAGCCTGCACACTGCCAGAGATAGCCGGATTCCGCCGCCAGGACGAGGCCTCCTGCGTCCACGACATTAGCGGCCACCATCGCCAGCGTCCGTCCTGTCTCTGGAGACAGCGGCGCAGCCGCCATCAGTCCCAGACGCAGCGTGGCGAGAGAGCCCTCCGTCGGCGTCGGGGCGCCGTTTGCACAGGCGGCGAACCACGCCTCGATCTTGTCGAGCACTGCAGCGATGCCGCCGTCCAACTGCACGCTGGCCCAGCCGAAGCGGTTCAAGTCATATCCCAGCTCGCTCAACTTCCGGCGCATGAAGTCATTGTGCACCACTTCGCAGCCATGTTCGAGCAGCAGACAGCGCCCCACCATGCGATGGGTGGCGTAGCCGAGCAGCGTCGGCGCGGACATGGTGATCGCCTCCCCGGTGGCGTCCGAACAGCCCTCCGTGTGCGGCAGCGCCACGAAGCGCGAAAAGCCCAAACCGATGGTCGCCAGACGCCGATTGAGCCGATGGGCGGCCAGTTGCGCCGGTTGCGCAGCGCAGAGGCTGGTGGGCAAGATCAACCCCACCTGCTCAAAGGCCGGGCCGTCCGGCGTCTCGAGCGCCAGATAGCGCAACGCAAGGCGACGCTCCGCCGCCTTCACCGCCAGCGGCGCCCCCTCCGGCGACGTCTTTTTCGTTTGCGTTCGTCCGTTGACGCTCTCGATGCTTTGTCTCCAGTTGCGCCAGATTTGAACCTGCGCATGGCCGGCGCGTTCGCCGGCGGTGCGCTCGCCGCTCGCCACGCGCAGCGTCAAGTCGAGCAGCGTCTCGCCTAACGCATCCATCGGCGTCCCATCCAGATATGCGCCAGCGTTGACGTCCATATCCCGCGAGAGCAGTTCGAAGCGTGGTGTGGTGGTGACCACTTTGATCGTCGGGACGAAGGGGAAGTTGGTGACCGAGCCGTTGCCGGTCGTGAAATAGATCAGGTTGCAGCCTGCGGCCACCTGCCCGGCGACGCTTTCCAGATCGAGGCCGGGGCTGTCCATGAAGTAAAAGCCGGGTGCAGCCATGCGCTCGCTGTAGTCGATGGCGTAGTCGAGGCGAGTGTCCGGGTGTTTTTTCATGGCTGCGCCGATCGACTTGAGCGTGATGTTGTAGAGGCCGCGCAGCTTGTTGCCGTCGGAGGGGTTGCCTTCCGCCGAGGTTCCATGCGCAGCGGCGTAGGCGATGAAGCGATCGCGGATGGCGAGATAGCGCTGCGCAGTTTCGAGGTCGCGCACCCTGGCCAGCATGTAGGTCTCTGCACCGATCAGCTCCGGCGTCTCGGCGATGTTGGCGCAGCCGCCGTAGCCGACGATGCGATGCGCGGCCCAGCCGATCAGCGGGTTGGCCGACACGCCGGAGAAGGCGTCCGACCCGCCGCATTGGAGGGCGACCTTGAGATGGGCGGCGGGGATCGACGTGCGCTGAAAAGCGCTCACCGGTTCAAGCCAGCCGCGCACGATGCGCTCCGCCTGCGCCAACGTCTCCTCAAAGGATGGCCCCAACGATAGAAATGCGTGCAACGTCTCGTCGAGGGGATAGCCCTGCTCGCTCAGAAATGCCTGCAGCGCAGCGTTGTTGATCGGTTCCCAGCCGGCGTCCACAGCCAGGATGGCGCCGACGTTGGGGTGCACCATGAAACCGGCCAGCGTGCGCAGCACATGCAGGCGATTGTTGGCATTGGGGACGCTGCCTTCTGTGTGCGCCGCAGCCACAACGCCGTCGATGTTGGCGCAAGCGGAGGCGACGTCCTTCAGCCGTTCCGCCAGCACGCGCGCGAAGCCGCCGGTGATGGAGCTGGTTCCCAACAGCACGATGTAATTGCGCGTGCCGGCTCCACGCGCCGGGCTGCGCCAGAATCCGGCGAAGGTGGGCGCGGGCGTGAGCCGGGGCGTCGGCGGCGCAGGGCGGAAGGTCGCCGGGTCCAACGTGTACGCGCTGCGATAGTCGCTGAAATTGGCGGAATCCGGCAGCTGCGCCTGCACGCTGCGATTGCGCAGCGATTGCAGCGTGCGCTCGTTGCACACATATTCGCCCGGCTCGATGGGGCGCAGCGCCGCGCCAAAGGGCAATTGCCACGAGAGCAGAGGCTCTCCTGCTTCGATGCGCCGCACGGCGAAGCGATGGCCTTCCAGCACTGTATGCGAAAGGGGGACGGCGCGGCCATCGATTATCACCGTTTCGCCAGCCTCAAGTCGACGAACGGCGATGGCGACGTTGTCCGCCGGCATCGGCAGACGGGCGATAGATTCGAGCGAATGCACGCCGGGCATAGCAAGACCTTTCATGCGATGGGTTTGATTCTTTGGAGTTTATTGTAACGTCGATCCGCCTTTTGCGGGCAAATCGGGGAAGCGCAGCGACGAGCAACGCTCACGCAATGACGGCGGCCTGTTGGAGGTGCGGCTCGCAGCCGCACGTTCTTGACAGACACACTCGCCGTGGAAAAACTGAGATGGCGCTGCTACGAGCAGCGCCTACGGAGCAATGATGATTTTTCGTAGGTGCGGCTCGCAGCCGCATGTTCTCGATGGGTCAAGGCAGGCCCTCACCCCCTGGCCCCCTCTCCCAAGAGCGGGAGAGGGGAGAAGGAAACATCGTAGGTGCGGCTCGCAGCCGCACGCCCTGATCGACCCCGTGAGGAGGCTATTTGCGTCCGCGGCCGACGATCGTCCATGCCAGCGCGCCGAGCGCTGCGCTCGCTGCGCCGACGGTCAACCAGCGCTTGTCGAAGCCGTTGGATTGGCGCACGCCCTTCGCCATCACCGGGATGTCTTGCAATTTGCGCTGCGCTTCCGCCTGCACCGCCGCGAAGAGCGCCGGGTCGTTGCGATACTTCTCTGCAAGCGCGCGTTTGGCGGCGAGGTCTTCTTCCGTCACATACTTGCCGAAGGAGCGGAGCGGCGCCAGCTTGAAGCCATGTTTCTGTGCCATTTTGTAAATCTCTTTGACGCGCTCCATCGAGATGTTGCGTCCTAATGTGTAGTCCTCGAAGCGCCCCTCCATGGCGAGGCAGGCGGTCTCCGCCAGGCAAGCGTAGGAGGTCTTGGGCGGCAGGCCGATGTCGTAGCCGAAGTCGACGTCGCCGGGGATGATCACCTCGCCGCTTTCGATCACCAACACGTCGGGCCGCAGCGCCGCCTCCGCCGGATTGATGTCCGGCGGCCGCGCCACATCGCAGATGACTGCGCCGGGCTTGCACTTTGTGATGTCGATCACGCGCTGGCCGAAGGCGGAGGTGGCCGTGATCACGAGGTCGCAGTCGGAGATGAGGTCGCCGGCCTTGGTGGCGATGGTCACCTTCGCGCCTGGCGTCTCTGACTGAATGAGTCGCTTCAGCTCGAGCAACTTCTCCGGCTCGATGGAGACCAGCACGACGTCCTTGATCGCCTGCGCCACCAGCCGCGAACAGACCGAGGCGATCGACCCCGTAGCGCCGACGATCATGACCTTGCCTCTGGTGAGGTCGGTGGCGCCCATCAGCTTCACCGCCTGTTTGGCCGCCTCCAGCGTCATGGCGACGGTCAGGCTGTTGCCGCTGGTGATGGCGATGTCCGCCTCATGTGCGACGGTGACGCCTGCATCGCCGACCACGCTGGTGAAGGCGCCCAGCCCCATGATGCGCGCGCCCTTGCGTTCGGCCAGCCGCGCCGCCTGATTGAGCCGGCGATAGGTGAAGGCTGCGTCGTGCTTCATCATCATGCGCGGGGTGGCGCCCAGCGTGATCAGATGCCCTTCGATGCGTTGGCCGGTCGCCTCCGAGACGCCGCCCGTGATGCGCGAGACGTACATGGCGGGCAAATAGGCCGCCACTTCCTCCACCAACTCGTCGGGCAAATACCTCGTCCAGCGGAAGAGGGGGTGTTTGTGGATGAAGCCCACGTTGAGCGGGTGGATCACGAAGGCGAAGCGGTTGATGCCCGCTTCCTCGGGCTGTAAGTAGCGGATGGCGGGCGACCAGTGGATGTCGGCCATCAGGTCAAGATAGGTGTCCTCGCTCAGCGGCTGGTTGCGATCGCGACGCAACGCCACCAGCGCCGCCTCGATCGTGGCCGCCGACCAACGCCCCAGATCGTCCTCAGGGTCGAGCGATGGCATCAGCGTCACCACGATGCTCACCCCGCGGCGGCGCAGGTCGTCGAGATCGGCCTGTTCCGCCCATTCCACGACGACGGTCTTGTGATCCAGCCGCTCCGGCGCGTAGCGACGGATGGCGCCGATGTCGCCTGCAATCACGTCGGCGTTGCGGAACGGCTCCGCCGCGCGCACGTGGCCCGGCTCGCCTGGCTGGGGCAGCAAGCGGCGGAAGGGCGCGTCCTTCAGTTGTTCGAGCGTCGGCGCGGCGGCCTGCTCCAGGGTGCTGTGCGCGCCGACCAGCGGGATGGCCGGCAGACCAAAGTAGATGATCGGATCGGCGTAGCGGATCGCAGTCGTGTGTCGCGAGAGCGCCTGCGCCAGGCCGGAATGGTTGAGGCCGGGCGTCATCAGCACGCGCTTCTCGGCGAAGATGCCGGGCTGCGCCCGGTCCGCCAGGATCACCGCCCAGCGCTCCAGGCCAGCGCGAATGCCGCTGCCATCGACGACCGGCGTCTTGCCGGCGGCGGCGGGCAACGTCCTGCCGATCTCATGGCTGCGCACTGCGGAGCCGAGCTGCAGCTGTGCAGGCAGCCCTTCCAGCCCGATGGCGTCCACCTTGCCATCGCTTTCAACGATCAAAGCGCGCGCTTTTTCAGGATCGCCGTTGCAGCCGCGATGCCGAATCTCGACCCTCTGGCCCAGAAATTGCACGATCTCGTCATATTCTGAATTGTCCAGGTGAATCACCGTGATTCGTTTCATGGTTTTGTTCCTTCCAGCCTCGCAGGAAGCGCAACGGCCGATGAAGTCCAGCCTGCCCCCTGATCGTGGTTTCGACTGTTGTTACTTTAAGAAAGGTGGAAGAAACTGTACAGGGGCGGATGACATCGCTATAGAGGGACGGTTGTCAAAAAAAAGCAGCACGGAGCACTTCGACGCTCCGTGCTGCTTGAACTTCGATTCGGCGAATTGGCGCGAGGCGGGCGCCTCAGGCGCTTTCGTCGGCGTTGCGCGCGGCTCGCTCCGCCGCGATCTGGCGCAGCAGCTCCTGCACACGCGCAGCTTTCTCCTGCGAATCGTCGTAAGAAAAGAGCAACTCCGGAACTGCGCGCAGGCTGAGTCGTTCGGCCAGTTGGCGACGCAGATAAGAGGTGGCGTTCTGCAACGCCTTGAGCAGGTCGCGACGAGAGACGGTTTCGTCGTCATGGCAGACAAAAACGCGCACGTTGCGCAGGTCCTTGCTCACGCGCACATCCGTCACCCTGACCAGGCTGATGCGAGGGTCCTGCAGCTCACCCGCCAGCATAATGCTCATCTCCTCAAAGATTAACTCTGCCACGCGTTGTTGACGAATTTCCGTTGACATAAGAACACCGCCTATCTTCATCGTTATGGGAGCAAGAAGGGAGATAGGCGCTCCATCCACCTCCCGCTCTCCACCTCCAACCTTCATCTTCCGATCTCATCCGCTCAGCGGACGCGCACCCGTTCGCTGAACTCCAGCACATCGCCCTCTTTGAGCAGCTCATCGCCCTGGGTGAGGTTGATGCCGCATTCATAGCCCTGACGCACTTCGGCGACGTCCTCGGTGAAGCGGCGCAACGACTCCACGCGCACATCGCTGACGATGACTTCGCCGTTGCGCAGCGCGCGCACAAGGGCGCCCCGCTTGACCACGCCATCGTTAACCATGCACCCGGCCACCACGCCTTTGCGCAGCTTGAAGAGCTGCAGCACCGTGGCATGGCCGATCACGACCTCTTTGTAGACCGGTTCGAGCATGCCTTTCATGGCGTCCTCGATGTCTTCGAGCATCTTGTAGATGACATCGTAGAGGCGGATTTCGACGCCGGAGTTTTCGGCGCGGACCTGCGCTGCGCGGTCGACGCCGACGCTGAAACCGATGATCACGGCGTCGCTCGCTTCGGCCAACATGACGTCGGACTCCGAGATGTCGCCGATGCTGGCCTGCAGGATTTTGATTTCGACGTCCTCGTTGCTGAGCTCGTTCAGGCTCTTGACGATCGGCTCCAGCGTGCCTTGCATGTCGGCGCGCACGATCAGGTTGAGCGTCTTGGTTTCGCCGCCCTCCAGACGCTTGAAGAACTCATCCAGCGACATGGTGCGTCGCGTCTCCTGCACAGGGGCGGCGGCGGCCTGCTTGCGCTCCTCGACGATCTGCCGCGCAATGCGGTCGTTGGCGACGCGCTCGAAAATGTCGCCCGCCATCGGCACTTCATGGAGACCCAGGACGATGGTGGGCGTGCTGGGGCCGGCCTCTTTGATCGGCTTGCCCTCAAAGTCGAACATGGCCTTGATGCGTCCCCACGTCTTGCCGACGACGATCACGTCTCCACGGCGCAATGTGCCGTTTTGCACGAGCAAGGTCGCCGTGACGCCGCGATGCTTGTCCAGCTCCGCTTCGATCACGGTGCCGACGCACTCGCCGTTCGGGTTGGCCTTAAACTGTTCGACTTCCGCCAGCACGAGAATGTTGTCGAGCAGGTCGTCGATGCCCAGGTTGTTGAGCGCGCTGACCTGCACCATGATTGTGTCGCCGCCCCATGCTTCGGGCTGCAACCCTTCTTTGGCCAGCTCCTCCATGACGCGCTGCGGATTGGCGTTGGGCTTGTCGATCTTGTTGATCGCCACAATGATCGGCACATTGGCGGCGCGCGCATGGCTGATCGCCTCCAGCGTCTGCGGCATCACGCCGTCGTCTGCAGCTACCACCAGCACGACGATGTCCGTCACCTGGGCGCCGCGGGCGCGCATGGCGGTGAAAGCTTCATGGCCGGGCGTGTCCAGGAAGGTGATCTTCTTGTCCTGGACGGTGACCTGATAGGCGCCCGTGCGCTGGGTGATGCCGCCCGCCTCGCCGGCCGCCACGTTGGTGTGGCGAATGCGGTCAAGCAGCGTGGTTTTTCCATGGTCCACATGGCCGAGCACGGCGACCACGGGAGGGCGCTCCACCATCTGCTCCGGCGGCTGCTTGGCCAGGATTTCCTGGATGTAGGTGCGCTGCTTTGGCGGCGCGGCGCCTGCGGGCTCTTTTTCGCCCGCGCCTTCAGGCTTCTCCTCGACGGCTTTCGGCGGCCATTTCACGGTGACGCCGAGCTCCTCTCCCAGAATGACCGCCGTGTCATGGTCGATTGTATGGGTGATCGGCGCCATGATGCCGTACTGCATCAGAATCTTGATCAGATCGATCGGGCTGCGCTGCATCAGCGCCGCCAGGTCGCGCACCGTGATGGCTTCGCCGACCTCGACCTCTTTCGGAGGCGCCGCCACCGCCGCGCGGCTTTCCTCTTTGCGCGGCGCCGGTCGCTCTTTCGATGGGCGGCCGGCGCGCCCGTCGCCCGGCAGAGGGCGCTCCTTTTCCGGGAGATCCTTTTCCATGCGTTGCTTTGTTCGTTGTTGTGCTGCGGGCGCTCGATCTTTGCCCGGCGCTTTGCTCTTTGTTGTCATCATGCCTCCCATCCTGCCCTAACACAGGGTTGAAAATTGCATCGATGGTTTCAGATCATCGATTGAAAATAAAATGTTGATAGTGTACGCCTCACGTGGCGTTGGCTTTGCTGCTTCGAGGCGAAGGCGTCTCTCAGCCGCGCCCGAAGACAACAAGCAAAGTTGCAGCGTATGGGTGATGTGCGTCGATCCGCAAATGTCGCTAGAGGCAGGGGCGTTTGCGTTGAGAGGACGAAGATGAGGAGAAAGCGGAAAACCGTTAGGGGCGAGAGCGGCCGATCACCTGGTTGATTCCATACTCACCCTCGCGCCAGTCATCGCCTGGTTCGCCTCATGCATCCACCCGCCGCCGTGCATCATGGCTGTTTTACCAGCGATCATGACTCGTCTGCCTCTGAGGACACCGTTGTCTTGCGTTTCATGGTCGCAATCTCACGCCAACTTGTTCGTTTGCAATGATTACTTCCTCTTCATTTGGCGTTTGCAGCACGCCTTTCGCCTTCCTGCGCAACGCCATCGGCCTCTGCGCCTGTCAGACGATTCAGTTCTTGAGCGAGCATGGCTCGAGTTTCGGCGTCGATCTTGGTGCGCAGCGCTCGCTCAAGCTGACCGCCCTTGAGGGCTGCTTCCCAACAGGAACGCTCCGCATGCACATAGGCCCCACGACCGGCGCGTTTGCCTGTCGGATCCACGACGACCCCATCCGCTGTGCGCACCAGACGGATCAAAGAGCGCTTACTCTGCGTCTGACGACATCCGATGCAGGTGCGGATCGGCGTATGCTTCATAGCCGTAACTCATCCCAATTTTTAAATTATAATGCACATCAGGTTGAGATGCAGAAACCGAGACGGTTATTTACAGCCTCAGTCTCCGCATCTCGAGCGCTTCACGTTGACACTCGGTCGCCCTACGCCTGGAATCCCTACGTCTAGAAGTCGTCCTCATCCTCCCAGGGGCGTCGAGCGGGCTTCTTGGTCTTCGCCTTCGGCTTGGGCGCCGACTTCTTGCCTTTGGCTTTGCCTTTGCCCTTGCCGCCCTGCTCAAAGAAATCGTCGTCCTCTTCGTAGCCTTTCAGCAATTCGGGCGGCACCTCGAAATCCTCCTCGCTGAAGGTGAACTTTTTGCGCTCCGCCATACGCGCGCGCAGCATATCCGCTGTGATCACTTCAGGCAGCTTTTCAGAGCCGAGCGGAGCGCCAAAGGTTTCCGCCTCGGCGGCGCCTTTGCCTTCCACGGGAAGCTCAGGAGACGCAAGTTCGCCTGGGCGCGTGACTTCTTCAATTGGAAGCTCAGGCCATTCTGGCGCAGCCGTCTTTGCAAGCAACGCTCTCTCGTCCATCTCTTCGATCGAGAAAGCCTCCGCTTCTTTTCCCTTCTCCTCTGCGCTGAGCTCGGCAAGCACTTCCTCGAAGCTCTTGAAAGTTCCTGAGGGCAGCTCGGTGATTTCGACTTCGTCGCCGGAGCGCAGCGCCTGCACAGCCTGAAGGAAGCGGTCTTCCAACTCTTCGCCTTCGCTGCGCAAGATCTGTTCCGCTCTCGCCAACAGATCTTCGGTGGCGCGCATAGCGGCCTCCTGGGCGCGCTCGGCGATGATGCGGTCCAAACCTTCTGCGCGCGCCTCGCTTTCGCTCTTGATGTCGATGCGCCAGCCGGTCAGTTTGGCCGCCAGCCGGGCGTTCTGGCCTTCCTTGCCGATGGCCAGGCTCAACTGGCGGTCGGGCACCACGACCGTAGCCGTCTTGATCGGCCCTTCTTCATCGAGCAGCACCGCCTGGACCTTGGCCGGGCTCAGCGCATTCGAGATGTATTGCGCCAGATTGGCGTTCCATTCGACGACGTCGATCTTCTCGCCCGCCAGCTCGTTGACGATGTTCTGGATGCGCAGCCCGCGCATGCCCACGCAACTGCCGACCGCATCCAGGCCGGGCACGGTCGCCTGCACCGCGACTTTGCTGCGATAGCCGGGTTCTCGCGCAATGGCCTTGATCTCGACCTTCCCTTCGCGCACCTCGGGGATCTCCTGCTCCATCAGACGACGCAGCAGGTTGCGGTGCGTGCGCGAAATCTTGATCACCGGCCCGCGCGAGTTTTTCTGGACATCGGCGACGTAGACTTTGACGTAATCGCCCCGCCGCAACTTCTCCGTCGGAATTTGATCCTCGCGCAGCATCAGGCACTCGTGCTTGTCGTCGAGCATGACCGAAACTGCGCCGGACTGCGCGTCGATGCTGCGAACCTGCGCCGTGATCACCTCGCCGATGCGGTGAGCGAAGTTTTCATAGACCGTGTCGCGCTCCGCCTCGCGAATGCGCTGCAAGATGACCTGCTTGGCGGTCTGCGCCGCAATGCGTCCGAAATCGCTCGGCGTGCTCGGCACTGCGATGACATCCCCCAGCTTGGCGTTTGGATCATAGCGCTTTGCTTCTTCTAGCGTGATTTCCGTGCGTTCGTTGAAGACCTCTTCAACGACTTCGCGTTCTGTGTAGATGCGCATCTCCCCTGTGACGCGATCCACTTTCGCCGTGATATTGGCTGCCGGCCCATAGTTGCGCTTGTAGGCCGAGACTAGCGCCGCCTCGATCGCTTCAAAAATCACTTCGCGATCCAGCCCTTTGTCGGTCGCCACCTGGTTGATGCCAGCGATCAATGCTTTCGACATACTCGTTCTGCTCTTTTCTCCGCTTTTGCCCCTTACAACAACAAAAGTGGGGGTCACCCACTTTTGCCAACTTCACTCAACTCCACTCCATCACCGCTTCTCACACGAGACGACAAGCGGTTCGCACTGCCAAAACTATATCATAAGATTCTTATAGATGCAAGTCTGGCGGAAGGGCGCAAAAAATTTCCCGGCAAGCGTCGCCTTGCGGTCAGCTCATTGCAATGCGCTGCTCTCGAATGTACGCGGCGCCTGCGTGCAGCGCCAGGATGTTGGGCCGCAGGAGCTCCGCGTGGCGATCGGGAAGGTGGGTGCGCAACGCCTGCTCCACAGCCGCCAGCTCCACCAGCGGACAGAGCGCCAGCAGCGCCCCAAGCATGGCGATGTTGACCAGTTGCTGGCTGCCGCAGCGCAGGGCGATGTCGTGCGCAGGGATGGCTACGCCCAGGATGTCGGTGCGATGCAGCGGCCGTTTGACCAGCGTGCTGTCGTAAAGAAGGCGCCCGCCGACCGCCACGAGCGGCTCGTATTTGTCGACCGAGGGCAGGTTCATGGCGATCACACAGTGGGGGTTGCGCACCAGCGGCGAGCCAATGGGTTCATCGCCGATCACCACGGTGCAATGCGCCGTTCCTCCGCGCATCTCCGGTCCGTAGGACGGAATCCACGTCACTTCTTTGCCGCTCTCCATGGCGGCGTGCGCCAGCACCTGTCCGGCGAACAAGGCGCCCTGGCCGCCAAAGCCCGAAATGATGATCGACGTTTCCATACACGGCTCTCCTTGAAGGTGCTGAAGCCCGAAGCTTGCCGACCGGTTAAGCCTCAACCCTTCTCCCTCAACCTCTCATCCACCTTAAAATCTCCTATAGGATATTCCGGCAACATCCGATCGCGAATAAAGTCGAGCGCTTCGATGGGCGTCAGCCGCCAGTTGGTCGGACAGGCCGCCAGGACTTCGACGATGCTGAGCCCTAGCCCTTGCAGTTGCGCCTGAAACGCCAGCCGAATGGCCTTTTTCGTCTTGCGTATTTCCGCCGCCGAATGCATGGACCGACGCACGGCGTAGGCGACGCCTGGGATCGTCGCCAGCATTTCGGTGATATGGATGGGACGCCCCTGCGTCAGCGGATCGCGGCCCAGAGGGGAGGAGGTCGTCTTCATCCCGACCAAGGTCGTCGGCGCCATCTGACCGCCGGTCATGCCGTAGACGGCGTTGTTGACGAAGATCACGCTGATCGGCTCTCCGCGTAAGGAGGCGTGTAGAATCTCGTTGGCGCCAATGCTGGCGAGATCGCCGTCGCCCTGATAGGTGAAGATGATGCGGTCGGGCAGAACGCGCTTCAGGCCGGTCGCCATCGCCGGCGCGCGGCCGTGCGCCGCCTCACAGCTGTCGAAATTGAAGTATTTGTAGGCGAAGACCGCACAGCCCACCGGCGCCACGCAGAGTGTGCGCTCCCGGATCGCCAGCTCGTCGACGACTTCGGCGATCAGGCGATGGATGGCGCCGTGGGAGCAGCCAGGGCAATAGTGCATGGGCACGTCCGCCAACGCCGCAGGGGGCGCGTAGACGATTTCCATCTGCGGCGGCGCCGAGACTTCACGCAGGGGGGCTTCCAAAGACAAGGTCGTCATACTGCGTCACTCCTTGAATTGCAGCAGGCGCTGCGCTCCATGACCATTGCCGCGTTGGTGAGTGCGGGCCATGTGCACGATCTCGGCGGCG
>OGCI01000024.1_pt1:7500-22500 | contig 174044 bp, 140 predicted proteins | sample 1570021 | NCBI WGS metagenome assembly OGCI01 (sample SAMN06264664, study PRJEB24512) | hot springs metagenome | isolation source: Hot spring water | place: South Africa: Tshipise | collected 2015-06-21 | reverse complement strand
TGAGCGCCTCTTTGCTGGTCAGGTCGAGGGCAAAGGGATCGTTGCGCGCCGCCGGTTCGCCGGTGTAACGACTATAGCTGTACTGCTCTCCACGCGCTTCGGCGTTGGCTTTGCCGTAGAAGCTCAGCGCGCCGAGCGCAAAGACGCTCTGTGGATGGCTGTCGATCCACCAGTTGACGAGGTCGAAATGATGCGTCGCCTTGTGCACGAGCAGGCCGCCGCTGTTGGCCTTTTCTCGATGCCAGCGGCGAAAATAGTCGGCGCCGTGGCTGGTGTCGAGCATCCAGGAAAAATCGACCAACAACGGGCGGCCGACGACCCCCGCCATCAACAGCTCGCGAAAGCGGGTGTAGGCGGGCGCATAGCGATAGTTGAAGGTGACGCGTAGTTGCTTCCCCGTGGCGTCGATGGCGTCGAAAATGGCGCGCAGCTTCTCCAGATCGATCGTCATCGGCTTTTCGGTGATGACGTCGCAGCCGAGCGCCATCGCTCGCGTGATGTATTCATGGTGCGTGCAATCGATGGTGGTGACAATGACGACGTCGGGCCGCGTCTCGGCGATCATGCGGTCGAATTCATGCGCCCGGTAGGTGGGCAGCGACGGCCGCCCCAGGCGGGTTGTCAGTTGTCGATTCCACCAATCCATGCGCGTCTGACTCAGGTCGCACAGGCCAACCAGCTCCGCTACATCGGCGTAGGTGGTGGCCAGCCCTTCGATATACAGCCCGGCGCGTGCGCCGGTTCCGACGATGGCATAGCGTTTTGGGGAATTGCTCATTGGTTTCGTGCTCCGTGTTTCGTGTTTCTTATTGGGTGGGTCCTCTACGTTGTGTTGCGTTGTTGTGTTTGTATTGCATTTGTTGATGGAAGAATCTGCTTCTACGCCTGCGTTGCGCCGATCTGCGCCACGGTCAAGGGGATTTCAGCTGCGACCTCGTCGTCGATCAGGATGCGAAACTCATAGTCGCCAAACCTGGGGAAAGTCAGATGGGTGAGGTCGAGAAGCTGGTTCATCAACGCCGGCTTCCCTCCAGGAGGAGGTTGAATTGTGATCACGCCGGCGATCGAAAGCAGCTCGTTGCCGTCGGCGTCGATCAGCACGACCCGCATCGGATGCTGACCCGCCTCGCTGGCGTCGAATTCAAACTGAGCGACCAATTTCATCTGCGGGTGGACGACCGGCGCCTTGGTCGCGTTGATCGTCGTGAAGACGCCCAGGATGTTGAGCTTATGTTCGATCGAGAGGCTGGCGTAGTCGGCGAGTACGGCGATTCGGGCCTTCATGGCGATCCGCCCAGTCTATACAAGCAGAAGCGATAGGCCGTGTGCGAGCAAAAAAGTGCGCCGTCGATGGTCCCCCGAAGCTGGGATTGGGGCCCAGCACCACCGACAGCGCTTTTGAAAGCATACCATCACACATCCGAGGCGTCAAATTTTGAAAATGCGTCGCAATCTGGCTGCAACAGCGGAGAGTCTCACCCGGCGCTGACCTCGCGCTGCTCCAGCTCCCGCAATACGCGGCGCTCGTTGTAGCGCAAAAAGATCAATCCCGCCGCAACGCACAGCGCAAAGCCCGCCATCCCGCTCAGCCGAACGCCCAGATCGTCGCCTGGATTGCGCCCCCAGATGGTCAATGTGGCGAAGATGACGACGCCCATCGTCTGCCCTAGCTTTTGCATCAGCGTGCGCGCGGCGAAGAACATGCCTTCCAACCGTTCGCCTGTGTGCATGGCGTCGTGTTCGGCGATGTCCGCCAGTACGGCGTTGGGCAGCACGCCGAGGAAGGCGATCGGGATGGCGTATAAAACGATCAGCGTGTACGCCTGCGCCACCGGCGGCAGCGGCATCCTGCCCAGGAAAAAGACGCCGAAGAAGATCACGCTCATCCAGAAAAACGAGACGACGATCAACGGCTTCTTGCCGAGCCGGCGCGCCAGCAGATTGACCGCGGGATAGAAGACGAAGGAGAGAATCACCATGACGGTCAACAGCGCGCTCACCAGCGCCTCCTCCAACAACAACAGGACGGTGATGTAGTAGAGCAGGCCGGTGTTGACGATCGTCAACGCCATGAAATAGGCGAAATCGGCGACTACATAGTAGCGAAAGCTCTGGTTGCGAAAGGTCGTGCGCACCGCTTCGAGCAGCGGGACGGTGGACGGGACGCGCTCGCAGTAGCGGTTTTCATCGATGAAAAGGACCGGCAGATACATCAGCAGCACGGCCACGAACGCCAGGGCGGCGATGGCGATCTGAAAGGCGGTCATCTTGTCGTCGACGCCAAAAGCGGACTGCACGACGCCGGCGAGCGCTGGCGTCTGCGCAGCCACCATGATGCCCAGCGCATAGGTGATCGAGATCCAGGTCGAGAGATTGAGGCGTTGGGTGGCCGTGTGCCCCAGTTCCGGCAGCAGCGCAAAGTAGGGAGTCACGTAGACGGTCAAAAAGAGGTAGAAGAGCATCTGCATGACGACCAGCCAGACGATGTTGACGGCGCTCACCTCGCGCACCGGCGGCGTGAACATCAGCACGCAAAAAAGCGCAGCCGGCAGCGCACCCACCGCCAGGAAAGGGATGCGCCGCCCACGCCGATGCCGGGAACGGTCGCTCAGATTGGCGATCAGCGGATCGGTGATGGCGTCCCAGAGTCGGCCGGACGCCGCGATCAGCGTGATGGCGTTGAAGATGCCCAAAAAGACGGCTGTGGTGATGAGCGTGGGCAGGCCGGCGTTCTCGGGCGGCAGATAGAAGTAGACCAACGTCAGCCCGATGATGTTGACCAGCGTCGACCAGCCCAATTGCCCCAAAGCGTATGCGATCTGTTTGCCAGGTGAAAGAAATGGTTTGCTTGTCATAATCATGGAAAAGTGATTGTAAAAAAATACACCGTCTGTTGTCCCCCGAAGGCTGGATTGGGGCCAGCCACAACAGACGGCGTATTGACACTATAGCACAACTTTCGGGAAAGCGCACCCCCCAATTTATCGAAAAATTGTTAAAATTTTGGGGCGATCCGCCTAACGCTTATCCGGCGACAGGTTGCCGCCAGCCGTAGGCCGCAATGAACTCTTCGACCTTGTTGCGGCACACGTCGTCGGTGTACTGCTCCGGCGGGCTTTTCATGAAGTAGCTTGACGGGCCAAGCAGCGCGCCGCCGACGCCTGCATCGAGCGCCAGCTTGGCGCAGCGCACCGCATCGATCACCACGCCGGCGCTGTTAGGGCTGTCCCACACTTCCAGATGCGCGGTCAGGAGAAGGGGCACGTCGCCGAAGGTGGTGCCTTCGATGCGAATTTCGCAGAATTTGCGGTCGCTCAGCCACGGCACGTAGTCGCTCGGCCCTACATGCACGCTTTCCTCCTCCAGGCGGCCGGTGATCTGCGAAGTGACGGCGTTGGTCTTGGAAATCTTCTTGCTCTCCAGCCGCTCCCGCTCCAACATGTTGAGAAAGTCGGTGTTGCCGCCGAAGTTGAGCTGATAGGTGCGGTCAACGCGCACGCCGCGATCCTCGAAAAGGCGGGTCAACACGCGGTGGGTGATGGTGGCGCCGACCTGGCTCTTGATGTCGTCGCCGATGATGGGAACGTTGGCTTCCTCGAAGCGGCGCCGCCACGTCGCATCCTTGGCGATGAAGACAGGGATGCAGTTGATGAAGGCGACGCCGGCCTGGAGCGCCTGCTCGGCGTAGTAGCGGGCGCCTTCTTCGCTGCCGACCGGCAGGTAGTTGATCAGCACGTCGGCCTGCGTCTCGCGCAGCACCTGCGCCACATCGACCACAGGCGCAGAGGACTCGTCGATGACCTGGCGCAGATATTTGCCCAGGCCGTCCAGGGTCGGCCCGCGCTGCACGACGACGCCCAGCAACGGCACGTCGGCGAAGCGGTAGGTGTTGTTGGGGCCGGAGAAGATAGCCTCGCCGAGATCCTTGCCCACCTTGGCGGCGTCGACGTCGAAGGCGGCGACGAACTCCAGGTCGCGCACATGGTAGCCGCCTAAATCGACGTGCATCAGACCCGGCACCTTCTCCTCTGGGCTGGCCTCGGCGTAGTAATGGACGCCCTGGATCAGGCTGCTGGCGCAGTTGCCGACGCCGGCGATGGCGACGCGAATTTTGCGGTGCATAGACGGTGACTCCTTTCTGGTTAAAACGAACGATGCCGAAACCTTACTGATGCAAACGTTTGCGCATAAATTTTTCAAGCGACGTGCATGCGTGTTTCTTTCTGGACAAAGCCCGGCGTTACTGCGCCCGAGGCGGCGCGGCGGCGCTGCTGCGCACCACCAGTTGACCGCTCAACACGGTCGTGGTCGCCGGCTCGCCGGCCAGCGCGCGCAGACAGACCTTGACCGCCGTGCGCCCCATCGCTTCCTTGGGCTGCTCGACGGTTGTGAGCGGCGGCGTCGTGTACGCACTGAGCGGGATATTGTCATAGCCGACGACCGAAAGCGCATCGGGCACGGGGACGCCCATCTGCGCTGCGGCGGCCAACAGGCCGATGGCGCTCAGATCGTTGTAACAGAGCACGGCGGTGGGGGGCGGCTTCAGCGCCAGCAGCACCGCCAGCGTCTCCCAGCCATCCTCCAGCAGGCCGGCGCCGCCGATCACCAGCTCCGGCGAGGCGTCTAGACCGTGCTCCAACACGGCGCGGCGATAACCCGCCAACCGTTCGCTGCTGCTGCGTCCGCCGCTTGGCCCGGAGATGAACGCAATGCGACGGTGCCCCAGCTGACTGAGGTAGGAAACGGCCATGCGCGCGCCGCTTTCGCTGTCCATCTTGACGCTGTAGATGAATTCGCTCACCTGCGCATGATTCAACAACACGACGGGAATGCGGTGATCGTTTCCGACGTCGCGGAGCCGCGGCAGGCGGGCGTAGCGATCCGGCGCTCGGCTGGAGATCACGATCAACCCATCCACCTCATAGTCGAGCAGGGCTTCCGCCGCCTCGATCTCCTGCGCAGGATTGCGATTCGACATGGCGAAGAGCAGCCGATAGCCGGCGTCGCGCGCCGCCATCTCGGCGCCTTTGAGCACCTCCGCCACGAAGGGATCGGTGACGTCCGATACGACGACGCCGAGCGTATGACTGCGGCCGGTCACAAGGCTGCGCGCCACCTGGCTGGGGCGATAGCCCAGCTCTTCCGCCAGCGCCAGGATGGCGGCGCGACGCTCGGCGCTGATGCGCGGGTGCCCTTGCAGGGCGCGCGAGACGGTCGAGGGCGAGACCTGCGCCAGCCGTGCAATATCAACGATCGAAACCTGCGACATTTGATGGCTCCAGGTGGAGGCCGGTCAACGCCGACGCTCCTTGATGGCGACCGTTTGTAAGAGCAAACGTTTGCGCAAACAGGAAACAGTTTATCGCCCCATAGGGATAGTTGTCAAAATCTACCGACTTCGGCTATTGAATGTCACGCCGAAGGGGATGACCTCCGTGCGCAACCGTAGATTCTCTGGATTCACCGTAGCTGCGGCTCGCAGCCGCAGGTTCTCTGGATTCACCGTAGCTGCGGCTCGCAGCCGCAGACCCTCGACAGGCCCAAAAGCCGTGAGGAAAGCCCTCACCCCCGGCCCCCTCTCCCAAGGCTGGGAGAGGGGGAGAAGCCCTAGCCGATGACGGTGGACGTCGTCTGCAATTGGCCGCGGTGACGTGAAAGAAAGCGCGTATCCACCGTGACGCCGATGCGCGGCAGGTGGAGCTGCAACGGCTGTTCGTCGACATCGCGGCCCGACTCGCACGCCTCCACGATCTGGGCCGTCAACATGCCCAGCACAGGGGCGGTCTTGAAAGACGAGCCGCTCGTGCCGATGCAGACGTAGTAGCCGGGGCGGTCCGTCCGGTCCACGATCGGGTACCAATCCTGCACCGTGACATCGTAGAGGTCGGCCAACCCGCGCGGACGCCCCATCGTGACCGAGGGCATGCGCTTCATCAAGCGCAGCGTCTGCCGTTCGCGGTAAAGCTGCGTAACCCCGCGCTCGAACGCATCGGGGTCGTCGACGAATTCCAGCGCGTCGCATGCGGGGTCGGTCGAGCCGACGATGATGTCGCGCCCGCCCGCCTCCGGGCGAAAATAGATGCCGCCGTTGAGGTCGCCGACGATCGGGAGCGGAACGCCGCTTTCATAGAGCGGATTGACCTGGGCATGCACTTCACGTCGCAGAGGTCGCGTCTCCAGCGGCAGCGTCACGCCGGCCATGCGGTTGACGATGGCGGAGTGCGGACCGGCGACGTTGACGACGACGTCTGTTTCTATCCCTTGCCCGCTCTCCAGTTGCAGATGGAAGCGTCGCCGTCCCCCTTCCTCGATGGCGGTGACGCGCTGTTTGAAGCGAAAGACGACGCCTGCCTGCGTCGCCGCCTCGCGCAGATTCTGCGCCGCCAACGCCGGAAAGACGACGTAGCCGGCATCCTCCTCGAGCACTGCGCCCTCGATCGACTGTTCGCTCGGCTCGAAAAAGCGCGGGTCATCGACCGGCGTCGGCGGAAAAAAGGAGGAGGTGTCCAGAAACGGGAAACGGGCGGATACCTCCGCCGCCGACAGGACGCGCGCCTTGATGCCCAACTGCTGCATCTCCTTCACGATCGTGAGCACGCTTTCATCCATGTGCGGCGGAATAAAGACCATCCCCGGCCTGGGAAACTGGATGAGCTCGCCCTCGATGTCGCCGACAAAGGAGCGCCAGTCATCCCAAATATGCCAGCCTTCATGCGCCATCGCAATCATGCCGGGCTGACTGTAGAAGCGACGAACAATCCCACAGGAGGAGGAAGTGGAGCCGTGGCCGGCGTCGCCATTTTTATCGAGAACTGTCACGTCAAAGCCTCGACGGCGAAGCTCCAGCGCAATGGCGCATCCGATCACGCCGGCGCCAATCACACATACTTGCATAGGAACTCTCCTGAAAATAAGATGAATTCGACACGGAAAAACGTAGCATAAAACAAACGGAGGCGCAACTGCGCACAGTGTTGCCTGTGGCTGCGCTTCCTTGGATTCACCCACGCCAATCGAACGCGCCCGCCGTCATCCGTCGAATTTATTCGGCGTCTTTCTCCATAGAATGGAGGAAACTTTCTCCGCAGAATGGACGTATAATACAGGTCAAGGGCGGTTGGCGTGGCGCCGCGCAGAGGGCGCCAAAGAACGCGAGCAAAAGGATAGACGAATCCTCAATGAGTGGGCGGCGAAAATCTTTCTTGCGAATCGTGCACTGGATATTGGTGATGGCGTTGACGCTTTCGGCGGCGCCGGCCATGGCTGCTCCTGGAGCGACTGCGCCCACGCAGCAGGGCGGCGATGCTTTGCGCGATTGCAGCGTCGTGCCTGAAGAATCCTTGCAGGATGAGCTGAACCTCGTCGTTCAGGAGATCTTCGCCGCGCAACTGGCCGCGCTCGATCTAAACGCCATTGTTGAGCAACAATGGACCGCCCTCGGCATGGACCGCATCCTGGCCGAAGCCGTCGATCTGGCGACCGCGCGCGTGCAGAGCGAGACCGATCTCTGGAACAAGTTTCTGTCCGCCTGGTCGCCGGAGGCCGCGCGCGAGCTGGCGCTGGCGGTGGCGACCTACGCCTTCGACGCGCCGGTCTTTCGCAACGGCATGGAGGCGCTGGCGGATGCAGTCTCCGCAGCAATCGCCGGTGAATTGGATGTCGCCTCCGCCGAATCGACGTCGGCGGCGCTGTACTGCATGCAGACCTTCATCGACGCCAACTATTCAGCGGCGCTGGCGCGAGCCTTTGAGCGTCGCGTGGAAAGCGCAGTCACGGGCGTCCAGATGCTCGAAGCGGACGCTGCAAGCCCCGACCTGCTGGCGCTCATCGACAAGCATCGTTGGGCGTTGGGCGGCGTCGGCGTGATTGTCGCCGCCCAACTGACGCGCAAATTGATGGTGACCGTCTCTCAGCGCATCTCGCAGCGCGTGGCGGGGCAGTTGGTGGGTCGGGTGCTGGGCCGCGTCGGCGCAGGCGTTGTGCCGCTTGCCGGCTGGGTTCTGGGCCTTGGCATGATTGCCTATGACCTGTACGACAGCCGCGACGGCGCGCTGCCCCAGATTCAGGCGGCGCTGAAATCCTCCGAGACGGCGGCGAGCATTCGCCGCGAAATTGCCGCTGCAATCCAGCCAGAACTGGAAAACGAAACGCCGGCGCTGGCGCGCACGGTGGCGAACGAGCTTTTCGCTGAATGGCGCACGGTCAAACGCACGATTCGTCAGGTGCTCGACCTGGCGGCTGAAGACCCGGCCTTCGCCGAGCTGTTGGCCTCTTTGCAGTCGCAAGAGCAGTTGAGCCGGCTGGTGCAGCTGGTGAGCGTGGTGATGGCGAACGGTGGGCGCGCGGCGCTCGACGCCGCCGTGGCCGACGGTTCGCTGCGCCGCGTGCTTGACCTGCCGGAGGCCGCCGTGACCATTGTGCGCGACCTCGGCTCCTTGCAGGCGGCGTTGGACTGGTATGCGGCCGTCGGCGGGCGGCTGAACGAAGTGGCGGCGCTGGAGTTGCACAAGCATCTGACGCCAGCTCAGGTCGACCGGGCGCAGCTCGACGCGCTGCTCGCCCTCAAGGACAAAACTGCGGCGGCGCGGTTGGCGCTGCTCCCGGCGCCGCAACTGGCCGAATTGCTTAAATTGTCGGAAGCCAACCTTGTGGCGCTGGCCAATCAACTCTCGCCCGACGACCTGGCCTGGCTCGCTGCACAGACGCCTATGCTCTCTCTGGAGCAGCGCAATCAGCTGGTTGCACGGCTGCTGAGCCAGCCCGCCGTCATCGAACCGCTGCGACGGCTGGGCGACCTGCATCAGCTGGCGAACGTCGGCGACTTGAACAAGGCGATCACCTTCCTGGCCGGCCCGCGCGGCGGCCTGGACTATGCAGCGGACAGCGGCGCCGTGTTGCTGGGTGAGATTTCTCCTCAGCTCTTCTGGGCCAAGTACGGGCTGTGGCCGTCGGTCGGCGCCGGCGTCGCTTTGCTCTTGCTGCTGCTGGTGGCGCTGCGTCTGGCGTGGGGGTTCGGCGCCTGGCTGGTGCAGCCGTTGAGTCATTTGCGAAGACGAAAAGCGTAATTCACAGGATCGTTTCACAGGGGTGACCGTTTACAGGGGTGACTTTACAGGGGTGACGCAGTGTTAATTGCATTAGACTCACACCCATCCGCAGAGATCGAGCTGGGGGAACTGCTGACCGTGGTGCACGTGCGCGCGGCCAACGTCGTCAGAGACATTCGCGAAAACATCCGCAACCTGATCGGTGGACGCATGACCCATTACGAAGGGTTGATTCGCAGCGCGGTCGATGGCGCGTTGTGCGAGCTGGACGAACTGGCGCGCAGCAAAGGCTACGACGGCGTGATCGGCGTCAAGATCGCCCATCCCGTGGTTGTGGAGGGCGGCGTCGAGATTATTGTATACGGCAACGCTTTTCGTATCGTAAAAAATGCGCATCAAGGCGACGGTCAATCAAAAGCGTCTTAAGGGCTGGCGCTCCTGGCTCGTTCTGCTCTGGATTGTCTCCCTCATTTTCTCGGCGGCGCCTGTCGCCGCTGCTCCTTCCATGCAGCGCAGCACAGGCGGGCAGTATACGATCGGCGACTGCAACCGCGTCGAACGCGGCCAGTTGCGCAACGAAATCGAAGCGCATGTGGTGGCCGTGCTTCAAAATGAAGCCAAACCGTTTGACGTCGATGGGATTGTAAGCCGCGCCTGGACGGAGCTTCAGATGGACGCCGCCATCGACGCCGAGGTGAAGCGCGCCGTCGATGCGCTGATGCAGAGCGAGGATTATTTCAACCGTCTGCTTTCCGGCTGGTGGCCCGAAAAGGCGGAAGAGTACGCCGAGCGCGTGGCCAACGACGCGTTTGGCTCGCCGACCTTCCGCGCCAAACTGGACGCCCTCTCGGCGGCCATTGGGCGAGAGGTGGCGAAACAGGTGGAGGCGCAATTTGCGCAGGCGGCGTCGGTGGCCTTGCTCTGCCTGCAAGCCTACGTAGGCGAACGATACTCCCAGGCGTTTTTTGAACTGTTCGCCGTCCGCGTGCAGCAGGAAACGCAGGCTCTCGCCCTGGATCCGCTTCCCGCCTCGACCTCCGCCGCCCTGGTTGACCATCGGCTTGCGTTGACGGGCGTGGCCACCATCGTGGCGACGCAGCTCATCCATCGCCTGAGCGTGAAACTGAGTGAAAAGCTTGCGCAACGCGTGGCGGGCCGCATCGTAGGGCGCATCCTGGGGCGGGCCGGGTCTTCGTTTATCCCGATTGCAGGGTGGGTGGTTGGAATCGGCCTGATCGTCTACGACCTGTGGGAAGGGGGACAGGGCGCGCTGCCGCAAATTCAAGAGGCGCTGCAGAGCGAGGAGGTCAAACAGAAGATTCGCCAGGAGATCGCCGACGCCGTGCGCGATGACCTGCCGGAGCAGGCGTCGATGATTGCGCTGGAGACTGCAGCCAGCCTGATCGAACAGTGGCAAGGATTCTGCGACGCCTACGCCTACGTCTGCATGGTGGCGGAGGAGAACGCCGATTTCCGGCGTCTGTTGCAAGAGACGACGCTCGATGAGCTGGAGGCTGTGGCGAATTTGGTCAATTTTTACATGCGCCAGCTGGGCCGCGCCGAGCTGGATCGGGCCCTTGCCGACGGCAGCCTCAGCCTGCTGCTGACCGCGCCGGAGGCGGCTCTCACCATCCTGAGCGAGACGTACAACACCGCCGAGACGCTGGCCTGGGTGCAGCTTGCGGGGGACGCGCTGGCGCGCGTGGCGGCGTGGGGCGTCCATCGTCGCGCCCGGCCCGAGGAATTCACCTCGGCGACTTTCGCAGCGTTCATCTCACTGCCGAAAGAAGAAATGGCGCAGAAGCTGCTGGCGCTCTCCGCCGAAAAACGCAGTGCGCTGCTCAAGCTGCCGCAGGAAACGCTGATTCAACTGCTCGAGGTGCAACCGGTGGCCGATCTCGACTGGCTGGCGGGCTATCTGTTGCTGCCGGATCAACCGCAGGCGCAGGAGGTGGTCACAGAGGTGGTGGAAGGCCGGCTCGCCGTAGTGGACCTCCGCAACCCCGCGCCGTTGCGCAGCCCGACGATCGTTCCATCCTCTTCTCCTTCGCCGGTCACAGGCGTCGCCGACGCAGGCGAACCCGTGGTTGAGTCTGTCTCGCCTACGACGAACTTCGGATTTCCCAGTCCGCTTTTGCTGGTTGGGCTGCTCCTCCTTGTCGCCGCAGGCGCCGGTGGCGCGGCGTGGCGGTGGCGTCGGCGCAATCCATGAACGGCGAACGTCCCTTTCCCCATCGACAAATGCGCCTCCTCTATTCACTTTTACGGATAGTGGGAATGATGCAGTGGAACCTGGCAGTCGACAGAGCGGATTGAGCAAGTCATCGGCGGTTGTGGTGAGGCTCTCAGCCGCACGTTTCCGGATTGACAGGATCGATCTAATTGCAAGGTCTCGGAGAATTCGAGGAAGCGTAGCTGCGAGCTGCGCCATTCGTGGAGGTGAAGCGAGTTTTGGCGTTGATGCGCAGACGCGGAAGCCCTTAGCCGCGCCCAATCTCGTTCAGCAGCGCGGCCAGCCGTGTTTTGACGGCGTTGTAGGAAAAATACGTTTCCACCAGAAGTCGCCCCGCTTTGGATAGCCGCATCCAAAGGGCATTATCGCGGTGCAGCGTCACGATGGCGTCCGCGAACGCGGCGGGCGTCTCGGCGATTAGCGCGTGCTCCCCATGCACAGCGTGCGTTCCTTCCGCTGCCACCGGCGTCATCACCACGGGCAATCCATAGCTCATCGCCTCCAGCACCTTGCCTTTGACGCCGGCGCCAAAGCGCAGCGGCGCAATGGAGACGCAGCTGCTCGCGTATAACGGCGTCAAATCCGTCACATGGCCGGTCACAAGCACATCGGAAGCCTGGAGCGCGACGATCTCCGGCACAGGCAGGCCGACGAAGCGCACGGCTGCGCCAGGCAGCTGCGTGCGCACCTGCGGCCAGATGTCGGCCACAAAATGACGGGCGGCGTCGCGATTGGGCATGTGCACGTAGTTGCCGACAAAGAGCAGGTCGCGGCGACCCTCCGGCCCCGGAGCCTCCTTCACCACGCTGTGCACGTTGGAGATCACGCGCACGTGCGCCTGCGGGCGCAGCTGTTCGAGCAGCGCCTTCTCTTCATCGGTGACGACCCACGTCACATCTGCGTCGGCGATCACGGCGAGCTGTTTCTCCGCAACTGCGCGCGCCTGCTGCAACAGACGCTCGCTGCGCTGAAGCTGCCCGGCGCGGTGCATGCTGACGAAGGTCAGTTCAATCGTGTCATAGATCACCGCCGCGCGGGGCGCCCATCGCCGCGTCTGAGAGAGAAAGTCCGGCTGTCCAGGCGTCACCGCCAGCACGATCAGGTCGAACGCCGCCCCCTGATCGGCCAGATAGGCCAGCGGCGAGGCCGGCCCCGCCGCCTGCACTCCGCGGGCGGAGAGCAGCGCCCGCGCCTCGTCGATGCGCGCCTCGTAGATCGGATGAAAGGCGCGGCCGGCGGACAGGTTGGTCACCTCCCACCCCAATTCGCGCATCATCTGCATCAGGCGCAGACCGCGCAACGAGGCGCCGTCCAGGTCGGGCAGGGGATGGGTGTGGGTGATGAAGAGCGCATGGCCCGGCATGGTGCATCAAAATGAGCCTGAAAGATGCAGCATCGCCCGCGCTTCGGCCGGAGTGGCGACTTCTCGCTGCAGCGCCTGCGCAATGCGCACGGCCTGTTCCACCAGCTCGGCGTTGCTGCGCGCCAGCACGCCCTTGCGCAGGTAGAGGTTGTCCTCGAAGCCCACACGCACATGGCCGCCCAGCAATACGCCCATCGCCACCATCGTCCATTGCGCTGCGCCGACGCCCAGCACCGACCATTGTGCGTCGGCGGGGAGTTTGCTGCGCATGAAGAGCAGATTTTCCGGCGTCGCCGGGATGCCCCATTTCACGCCCATGCAAAGCTGAAAGTAGGGAGGCGGCTCGATCAACCCTCGCCCGATCAGGTCAAGCGCCTGGTCGATGTGGCCGACGTCGAAGACCTCGATCTCCGGTTTGACGCCGGCGGCTCGCATGCGCCGCGCCGCCTCCTCGCCGAATTCCGGCGGGTTGGCGAAGAGGCGGTCGCGAAAGTTGAGCGAGCCGATGTCGAGTGAGCAGAGATCGGGGCGCAACTGCACCGGCGCCAGCCGTTGCTCCAGCGCGTCCTGTCCGGCGACGTGAAGGCCGCTGGTCGTAAGGTTGACCAGCATGTCGCAGCAGCTGCGGATGCGGTCGAGCACTTCGGCGAAAAGCTCCAGCCGAGAAGAGGGCGCTCCGCTCTCTGGATCGCGCACGTGGATGTGGGCAATGGCCGCGCCGGCCCTGTGCGCCTCCACCGCTGCGTCGGCGATCTCGGCCGGCGTGTAGGGCACGGCCGGGTTCATCGCCTTGGTCGGTCGCGAGCCGTTGACCGCAACCGTGACAATCACCTTGTTCATATGCCCCACGGCCCCTGATAGCCGTTCGCCTCCACCTGCTTCTGCGCTTCGCGATGCAGCTCTTCTTGCGCCAGCTCCGCTTCGACGGCGGCCAGCCGCGCCATCACCTGTTGCAGCAGCTCCATCGTGGGGTCAGGCAGGGCGTTGTGCTGGAGATCCTCGTGGCGCGTATCCTCCACCAGCACGCCGGAGCGCCGACGCACGCGCCCCGGCACGCCGACGACCACCGAATGCGGCTCCACATCTTTCACCACCACCGAGTTGGCGCCGATGCGCGAGTGCGCGCCGATGGTGATCGGCCCCAGAATCTTGGCGCCTGCGCCGATGACGACGTGGTCGCCGATGGTGGGGTGGCGCTTCTCTTTGCGCCAGCTCACCCCGCCCAGCGTGACGCCGTGATAGAGCGTCACATTGTCGCCGATTTCAGCGGTCTCGCCGATCACGACGCCCATGCCGTGGTCGATGAAAAAGCCGCGACCGATGGTGGCGCCGGGATGAATCTCGATGCCGGTGAAGAAGCGGCCAAGATGGGAAATCAAACGCGCCAGAAAATAGAGCCTGCGCAGCCACAGCCAATGGGCTAAGCGGTAAAACCACTGCGCATGCAGCCCTGGATAGCAAAGCAACACCTCCAGCGTGCTGCGCGCGGCGGGATCGCGCTCGAAAACCACCCGGATATCCTCGCGAAGTCGGTCAAACATGCCTTGATCCTCAAACAACCCTGGAAAACCGATCGCCGTTCATCATTATTGATTGTAGGTTTTCCTGGGGCGTTCGTCCAAAATGTCCGTGCATGGTTGACCGGCTTCAACTTTCGTATGGCCCCAGGATCTCGCAATATCCCGCCGGAGGCGGAGACCGACGAGAGCGTGAGTTCGACAGGTTACGACTCCGGCGGGACCTTCGACGCAAGTTTTCCTGGATGTTACGCGCGGGCCAACTCGAACGCCGCGCGCAGGCCGGCGATCGGGTCTTTGCGAGGGATGAACTCATGACCGATGTAGCCGGTGTACCCCGTGGCGGCGATGGCCCGGAAGATGGCCGCGTAGTTCAACTCCTGCTGTTCGTCTAGCTCCCCGCGGCCGGGGTTGCCGGCGGTGTGGTAATGGCCGAACCAGCGATGATGCGCCTCGATGGTGCGGATGATGTCGCCCTCCATGATCTGCATGTGGTAGATGTCGTACAGCACCTTCACCGCCGGCGAGTTCACCTGACGGCACACCTCGACGGCGAACGCCGTGTGGTCGGCCTGATAGTCGGGATGATCCACTTTGCTGTTCAGGACTTCCAACACCAGGGTCACGCCGGCGTCTTCCGCCCGGCGGGCGACCTGCGCCAACCCCTCCGCCGTCGCCTCAACGCCGGCGGCGTCGTGCAGGCCGTCGCGGCTGCCGCTGAAGCAGATCAGGTTGGCGATGCGCCATTGCTCCGCTTTGGCGATGTTGGCTTCCAGCTCGCGCACGATCCTGGGATGATGGGCGCGGCGGTTCAAGCCCTCGACGATTGAGGCGTGGCCG